>Ga0209550_10001115_pt1 | contig 25884 bp, 24 predicted proteins | sample LauGreSuBDMM15SN_2_FD_187567 | JGI IMG/M metagenome (GOLD analysis project Ga0209550, IMG submission 187567) | Freshwater lake microbial communities from Lake Michigan, USA - Su13.BD.MM15.SN (SPAdes) (version 5) | ecosystem: Environmental > Aquatic > Freshwater > Lake | place: Lake Michigan... | reverse complement strand
GCACCACATATACATTTACTGTAGTTGCAGTCAACACGGTAGGTCGGAGTGTATCGAGCGAACCATCCAATTCCATTACTACATTTTCCGTTCCAGGAGCACCTTTTAATCTGATCGCCTCGGCCGGAAATAGAGAAGTTTCTATCAGTTTTCTAGTAAATGATGGCGGCAGTTCTATTACAAATATGTCCTATTCTATAAATGGCGGATCGTTTGTTTTTTTCGACCCACCGCAACCCAGTTCTCCGGTTACCATTTCAAATTTAATTAATGATAGACAATATAATATTGAACTAAAAGCAACCAATGAGGTTGGTACCGGACCAGCATCATTACCTGTTTCAGTAACACCCGTCTTGTGTTTCAACGAAGGAACACTCATTTTATCTTTAAATGACAACTTAATTGAGGAATATGTTCCCATTGAAAAACTGGAAAAGGGAGATTGGGTAAAGACCTATAAACACGGATACCGAAAGATTGATATAATTAAGCACGGTAGCTTGATTAATAATCATACCAGTGTTTGTAAATGCATGTACAAAATGAAAAAAACTGATACAAATGGATTAATAGAAGATTTAATTGTAACCGGTGGTCACTCTGTCTTGGTAGATGATTTGGGTGAACATTTAAAAATGAACAATACAATGTGGAATAATGAGAAGCATACAAATGTTATGCACGGTAACAAGAAAATAGCGGCGTTGAAAAAGCGTATTGCAACCGTTAAAGAGAACCGGGATAAGAATATGATCCGCCCCGTTGTAGCGGAAATCTTTAATAAGCGAACGGATGATTCAGAAACTAAGATTCTAAGGAATCGTCTCGTTTTAGTAGAAAATTTTAACAAACGCATTGAGGAATTGGAAACCAAACTTATAAATCTAAAGAAAGAGGTTGAAATTGAACGTACGAAAGAAGAAGAAACTCCTCGAATAGATGGTAAATACTTATTGTTTGCTGCTCTTTCCAAAGATTTTGTGAAACTAGAAAACAACGACATATATACGTGGTATCACTTCAGCTTAGAGAACGACGGAGAAGATGATAGACGGTTTGGTGTATGGGCGAATGGTATTTTATCCGAAACCCCAAGTAAAAATCAAATAATCAAAATGGATAATTTATAAGAGGATTTTTCGAATAATTCTTTAATTATTCAACCTCTTAGTACGTTTGCAGATATTATTTATTATAGTATAAATAATATTCAATTGCTTTTTTAATAAACAGTGGAATCGGACAAACTGACACGGTATGTACCAAGGTTTGTTTGAGTAGAAGCTCCGAGACGAGTAGCTTGGTATTTAAGAAATGCACCAACAGATCTAGAATATCTGTTAGAAAGACCAACACCACTGTTTCCTAAAATAGCAACCAGTATTTCAGGACGGGTATTGTGGTTCTCATTGATAAGACCCTTAGTAAAATTTTCGTATGTGTTGGAAGCACCCTTTGAACTATCGTAAGCAACAGTTCCATCATCAATGGCCAAAAGAGCTCTGAATGACTCGTCACCAGGAATTGATTTAATCTCTGCGACGGCTTCATTTAAACCAACAACCATAGGATCATATGCAGCTTGTGTAAGAGTTGACAAAAATTCTTGAACAAGATTGTCAACCCTGTTTCCGTTAGAATCAACGAAGTTCAAAGAAAGAGTATTAACCACAGCAAGGTTAGGGTAGTTTGACGCGGCGTTGATGGGCATTTTATAATATAACAATATACAAAAAAATTTCCAGAAAAAATAATTCTTCTAAATAAGTTCAACAATTCTTCTAAATAAGTCAAATAATTCTCCTAAAATAAGTCTATTTTTTCTTTCTACCCTCAGTAAAATTATAAAGTATAATTAAATATTTAGGAAAAAACAATTCTCCTAAATAAGTCAAATTTTAAAAAATAAAATAAAGTATAATTAAATATTTAGGAAAAAATAATATATAATTTTATATTATAAAATGGACTTGTTAAACGAACGCTCCGTACTTGATAATTTAAACGAAAGTGTTTTGTTTTTAACTGGTGCTGCACGTTCTGTAGGTTTTGTCCCAGCTGCTGAAATATATTACAAGGTCACTTATAATGGTAATGGTAATACAAGCGGAACTGCGCCCGTGGATCCGGTTAAGTATCCAGCTGGATCAACGGTAACTGTTCTTGGAAACACCGGAGATCTTGAAAAAACAGATTATTTATTTGAGGGATGGAGTACAGTAGCAGATGGTTATGTAACCGTTTACGAGGAAGGTGAAACATTTAAAATTTTTGCGGATACAACTTTATATGCAGCGTGGTTTCTAGTGCCCGAAGAAACACCAAGTGCTCCCTTTAATCTGATCGCCTCGGCCGGAAACAGAGAAGTTTCTATTCGTTTTCTAGTAAATGATGGTGGCAGCCCCATTATCAATATGTCGTATTCGATTAATGGTGGATCATTCATTTTTTTCGACCCAGCGCAACCCAGTTCTCCGGTCACCATTTCAAATTTAATTAACGATAGACAATATAATATTCAATTGAAAGCAACCAATAGGAACGGCACCGGTCCTGCCTCATTACCTGTTTCCGTGACACCCGTCTTGTGTTTTAACGAAGGAACACTCATTTTGTCTTTAAATGACAACTTAATTGAGGAATATGTTCCCATTGAAAAACTGGAAAAAGGAGATTGGGTGAAGACCTATAAATACGGATACCGAAAGATTGACATAATTAAGCACGGTAGCTTGATTAACAATCACGACAGTGTCTATAAATGCATGTATAAAATGGAAAAAACAGATACAAATGGATTAATAGAAGATTTAATTGTAACCGGTGGTCACTCTGTCTTGGTAGATGATTTAGGTGAATATTTAAAACCGAACAATACAATGTGGAACCAGGAGCAGCGTAAAAAGGTTATACGTGGTAACAAGAAAATAGACATCCTGAAAGACCGAATTAACAATATTAAAGATACACGGGACAAGAATATTAACCGCACGGACGTAGTAAACAAATTCAACGAACGACTTGTGGGATTAGAATCCAAACTTCTAGATCTACAGAGAGAAGTGGAGATTGCAAGTTTGAAGGAAGATGAAACTCCTCAAATAGATGGTAAATACTTATTACTTGCCTCTGTTTCTAAAGATTTTGAAAAATTAGAAAACCAAGATATATATACGTGGTATCACTTCAGCTTGGAGAACGACGGCGAGGACGACAGACGGTATGGTGTATGGGCGAATGGTATTTTGTCAGAAACGCCAAGTAAAAACCAAATAATCAAAATGGATCTTATGGCCAAAGATTAATTACAACAGCGCTTTTTGTAAACGTGTTTTAAAAATACGTGTACAAATATAAAGAGAGAAATATAAATGAACTGGTTTAACTTCCAAACGAACTAAAGTCGCTCACCACTGGTTGTGGTAAATAATCTTCGTTTATGGAATTGTAATTGGGCACCTTTTTACATTCAAACGAAGGCTCCGGACATCGGGCACAAGCGGGACAAGCGGGACATGGTTCGTCTCTTGTACATGCGCCAGTAGGGCACGCTGGACATACCGGCGGGACTACTTGTGATTTAAGTATATATAAATCTTCTTGTCCCGGTGGAATTTGCGATCCGGGTAAACCCATACCAGGAGGATTATAACCGACACCGCCCGCAACGCCTGGAGGGTTATATCCGGGAGGATTATTGTAACCAGTAGAACCTGGAGGATTATAACCGACCCCGCCTGCAACACCTGGAGGATTATAACCGGGGGGATTATAACCAACGCCAGGTGGATTATAACCGACACCGCCGGCAACACCTGGAGGGTTATATCCGGGGGGATTATTGTAACCAGTAGAACCGGGAGGATTATAACCAGGAGGGTTATCATAACCTGCAGTACCAGGAGGATTGTATCCCGGGGGGTTGGCAACCGGTCCATTATAAGGTGTGTTTGGCGTTCCCGTGCTTCCATAATACTGACTCGATGTTATGTTTCCACTGGAAGCGTCTTCGTGAATTGCACCACTTTGCGTAAACACTGTGGTACCCTGTGAGGTAGTAACCTTAATTGCCTGATTCCCTTTATTACTAGTGACTACCGCGGTTACGCCATTTGGGCCATAAAATTTGGTAATCGTTCCATTAACGCCACTTTGGGTAGTATATCCTTCAACGGTAGAATTGCTTTGGCCGGCCGTGAGTGTAATTGGGTTTTGTCCACTGCCTAAAGTTACGGTTAATGTTTGCTCCCCACTGGTATTAGTATTAACGACTATTTTGCCGCCGTTTCCTCCGTAAAACGTTGAACCACTTTGTAAAGCACTAGACTGTTTATTAAAATGATTATAATTATCGTATGTTGTTTTACTGTGGTTTATGTCATTCCTGTTCATGTCATTGCGGTTCACGTCATTGCGGTTCACGTCATTGCGGTTCACGTCATTCCTGTTCATGTCATTCCTGTTCATATCATTCCTGTTCATATTATCCATTGACTCATAATACCTTTGAGGGGACAAAAAAGAACATACAACAAGACCAAATAAAAGTATTAAAAAAAGAAATATTGCTTCGGTGTTCATATTTTTCATTTATATAATCTATATAGTGAAAAAAGATTAAAAATATAATTCAATTATTTCATGTTAAATAGTATATATTATAAATATGACGCGGCGGTTGTTTTACCTAAAGATAATAGTATGAACACCCGAGAATGAAAGAATACAAGAAATTATTAAAGAGAATACAATCGGCGAGCAAAGATTTTACCAATAAGATAATAAAAAAAATGAATCGACATTTTATTTTCTTACATTTGCAAAATAGGAACAATATGACCAACACATCTAAAATGACTACTAGATCAAGTTCGAAGAACATTTATTCAGTTACAAGATCCGGAATAAAATATAAACCTTCGATTGCGAACAATAAAAAGAAGCGGGCTATTATCATACAACCTGCCGTATCAGAACCTATTCCATTCGATACTGCATACTTCGTGCAACTCGCAAGTAGTGCGATCGTCGAGGTCGTTGACCTCTATCGGAAGAACCCGAATGACGTAAATTTGCGGTTTATTCAAGAGGCCGTTTCGCTGACAGGTCGGCTTCACGCGGCCTATCTATCCACCTCTCCAACAAATGAACAGGCGGATAAATAGAATCAAAATGTACGAAATATCGTATGATTATTTATTAAAAAATTGATTTATATTTATAATACAATAAAGCAATCATATTAAACTGAAACAATTATAATAAATAATATAATGAAGCTTTTGATCTTTGATACGGAAACGACCGGATTAATAAATAGAAAATATAAACCAGCTTGTAACAATGTACATTTGCAGCCGCATATTGTACAATTAAGTTATCTAATAATCGACGACAATACGTTTGAGGTGATAAAAGTGGTAGATAAAATAATTAAAATGCCGGAAAACGTAAATATACCGCCGGAAAGCGCCAAAATACACGGAATCACCAATACAAAATCAAAAGAGGAAGGTGTTTCGATTAAAGAGGTCATTGCTGATTTGCTGATAGATATCGAAAAGGTTGATATGGTTATATGTCACAACGCAGAGTTTGACCTTCTGATGTTAAAAATCGAGATTACCCGAATGCTTAAGAATACAAATGTGTTGACTGTTTTTAAAAAAGTGAGTCCATATGAATTGGATTTGACAACGCCAATTGAGAATTCGCTAGACGATGTTATAAATATTAAACGCTTGTTTTGCACAATGAAAGCAACGGTAGATCTTTGTGCTATTCAGCGGGAGAATTCGAGAGGAAGCTACTTCAAATATCCCACTTTGTCAGAGTTACACGAAAAAATGTTTACTGTCAAACCTAAAGATCTACATAATTCGTTGAATGATATTTTGATAACCGTGCGGTGTTTCTTTATGCTGGAATATGAGATAGACGTTGTCAGTGACCCCAGAATGTATGGTAGCTCGTTGGCAGATGATATCGCAAAACTGGTAAACTAATTAACTAAAAATAAATAAAAAGATATCTACAATATAAGAATGCTTATTATTTCACATAAATACAAAATAATTTTTTTTCATAATTTTAAAACAGGAGGAACTTATATTACCAGACTTTTAAAAAAACTGGACCCAAATGTAGACACCGTAAGTAACGGAATAAACCCTCACTCCAAAGCAATAGATGTAAAATTTAAAATACCCCTGGATATTTGGGATAATTATGCTAAATTTTGTTTTGTTAGAAATAGCTGGGATTGGCAAATATCATTTTATTTTTACATAAGATCGCACCCATCAAACCCTCAATATAATATGGTTATTACTAAAAATTTTTCGGAATATTTAACTTGGATAAAGGAAACCGGGCAGTACGAGACCCAATTAAGTTTTATCGTAGACAACAACCGCGATATGAATTGTTTAGTAGATAATATATTAAAATTTGAAAACTTTAGGGATGAACTAATATGGTTTTTTAAAAATAAATGCAACACAGACATATCTCCCTTTTTAATTAAAAGAAAAATAAATGCCTCGGTACGAGATTCGAATTATCGTATTTACTATAATGAAGACGATCAAAATAAAATTGCCGAAATGCATAAATCTGATATTGAATATTTCAAGTTTCAATTTTGACAAAATGTTACTAATCACGTAATAGTTCTAAATCTTTCTTGAATTGTTTATCTATGACTCTAATAAGATAAACAATTGTTTCCATCGTTCTGCTTCCTAACGTTTGCACGAATTGACAACAAGATACATTAGGGTACAACATATTTATATAGGCTAAATATCTAAATATGTGCAAAGATTCAAATTAAATATAATTAATTAAGCGGAACACATTTCACAAATATCGTCTTGTATGATTTCGTCAGTTGACTTTTGTTTGGTCGGTTCAATTGTAAATTGCTGTGCTTGATGTTTGGCCTTTCGTCTTAAGTAATAAATACCCGTTTTTAGCCCTTTTTTCCAAGAGTAAAAATGCATAGAGGTCAATATGTTATAATTAGGATCCTCTACCCATAAATTAAGACTTTGGCTTTGACAAATGAATGCTCCTCTGTCAGCGGACATATCAATAATATGTTTCATAGGTATTTCCCAAACAATTTTATATTTGTCTCTAATATTTTGCGGTAATTGGATCAATTGTTGTATAGAACCCTTATTGGCTATAATATTATTTTTTATGTCTTCGTTCCATACTCCTAAATCGATCAATTCTTGTATCAAATATTTGTTTACAATCATAAATTCGCCGGCCAATGTTCTTCTTGTATAAATATTACTGGTAATCGGTTCAAAACATTCATTATATCCTAAAATCTGCGAGGTACTTGCGGTAGGCATGGGTGCCACCAATAACGAGTTGCGTAATCCGTTTTCAACAATGGATTTTTTCAATTTGGTCCAATCATATCTGTTGCTCGGTTCAGCATTCCACATATCAAACTGCAAAATTCCGTTTGCAGCGGGCGAGTTTTTGAAAGAACTATATGCGCCACAAATCTCAATATCTGGATCATCCGTATTACGCGGCTTAATATCGTATTCATTGGATATTTCGAGTAATTCAAATCGATTAGACGGTATTTTATCAAATATTTGTTTAATCAGGCGTTTTCGTTCAATCGCCAATTCATTGCTTTTTTCAAGTGCGGCGTGATAAATGGTTTCAAATATGAGTGTATTCACGCGTTTGGCTTCGTCTGAATGAAAGGCTATATTCATTAACATAAACGTATCCGCTAGTCCTTGTACACCGATACCGATGGGTCTGTGTTTGAAATTACTACGTTGTGTTTTTACAGTAGGATAAAAGTTGACGTCAATGACCTTATTCAGATTGTTTGTAACAATTTTCGCAATTTCGTGTAACTTATTATAATCGAATTCTTTGCTAACCGGATCAACAAATTGGGGTAATGCTACAGAGGCTAGATTACAAACGGCGGTTTCATTCTTATCTGAATATTCCATAATTTCACAGCACAAATTACTTGATTTAATCGTTCCCAAATTTTGCTGGTTTGATTTTTTATTTGCGGCATCTTTATACAACAAATATGGTGTTCCTGTTTCCATTTGAGCATCCAATATCTTAAACCATAGATCCCTAGCATTCATTTGCTTTCTGGATTTGTTCTGTGATTCATATTTTTCATATAGTTCTTTGAACTGTTCACCGTAAACGTCCGATAGACCAGGGCACTCACTAGGATCAAATAGTGACCAGTTTAGGCCATCTTTTACTCTCTCCATAAACAGATCACTTACCCATAAAGCATAAAATAAATCGCGGGCTTTTAATTCTTCGTCGCCGTGATTTTTACGCATTTCGAGAAAATTCTCAATATCCGGGTGCCATGGTTCTAAATAAATAGCAAAGGATCCGTTGCGTTTACCGGATTGATTCACATATCGGGCAGTGCTATTAAATACCTTCAACATTGGTACAATTCCGTCTGTTTTTCCATTTGTTCCCGCGATATGACTATCTTTTGAACGAATATTATGTATATGTAGTCCGATCCCTCCTGCCCATTTAGATATCTTCGCACAATCGCCCAGAGTATTGTAAATCCCGTCTAGACTATCATCTTCCATCGCAATTAAATAACAACTAGATAGTTGAGGTCTAGGGGTTCCTGCATTAAAAAGGGTTGGGGTCGCGTGTATAAAATATTTCTGGGACATTAAATCATATGTCTCTCTAATAGAATCAAAAATCACAGAATCTTCTTCCTTGTTGCTGGCATCTACCGGTAAATGAATGCCAATAGATACGCGGAGCCACATATGTTGAATTCTCTCTGTCGTTTTATCATTACACTTTAATAAATAAGATCTCTCTAGCGTTTTAAAACCGAAAAAGTCAATCAAATAATCTCTGCTATGATCCATGATATTTTCTAGAATCGACGCATTCTTTTCAACGTATTTCCATACATGCTTGGCAATGATTGGAGTATGTGTGTCATTATGATTTTTAAAATGATATAATTGAGACATTGCTTTCAAAAAAGAACCGTCTGTATTTTTTTGGTGATTTGAAATAATAATACGCGAAGACAATTGAGAATAATTCGGATGTACCGTCGATAAAGACGCGCATTGTTCCGAAAGAAGTTCGTCTATTTTAGAGGTTTCAATCTTGTCGTATAATTGATCTATAACTTTCATCGAGAGAGAAGAAAAATTAACATTTATATCTACCTCTTTGGCAATTTTTTTGATTCGGTTCAATATTTTATCAAAGGACATATTTTCAAATCGTCCGTCTCTTTTTTGTACACGCATATCGTTTTGATAATTGTTGTTTCTCTCCATATTAATTATATATAGGTGTTATTTTTAAACCTTTTCAACTCTATCTTTAAAATATAATATATATGTATATTTTAAAATGAAACAGAATATACAGTTAATTATGCTAATGGTGGTCATTTTGCTCGGTGTATCAATACATAAAACTTATTTATCAAAGAATAGTCACGAAGGGTATTCAAATTATACTTTAGACGAAGCGGGTGGGGGTTTTCCGAATGCATTAGACGATGTTCTAGTACAAGATACATATCCAATTACTGGTATAAATGGTATTTCAAATAACGGATCAAATGATATATGGTGGTGGTATCCTACTTTCAAATTGGGGTCTTATGCGCAAATAACCAATAATATTAGACATCCGAGACGAACCACTAATGGAAGGTGTATGCCTGCAAGCATGTGTGGTGCATTATATAAAGAGAAATATACTGGCGATAATCATGTATATCCGCTACCTCCGGTAAATAATACGTGTGGTACCCGCGTAGGTTATTTCACTTCTCCAGTAAAAAGTCTTGTTTTACCGTTTAAGCCGGAAGTGGTGGACTATTAGTTTTTTAAACATATAATATATTATATATGGCAAACAAAACGAGAAAGCGCGTTCCTTGGAGCGGATGGTCAAAAATAGCCCCATCGGGGAAACAACGGACGCAAATGTATAAAAAGTGCGGAAACAAGTGTTTTTTAGGAACAAAAACGAAAAAGGAAACAAACCCAGGTAGCGATCCTGGTTTCCCCATCTGTAAAAAAAACACTTGTAAAATAAGTAAAAAGGGTACATATGCGGCTTATGTAAGAGCACGCGAATGGGGAAACAAGCGAAGGACCTATAAAGGTCGATCAAAACCTCGATTTCCGCAAAATTACTATACGAGGATCGCCAGAAAAGCGAAGCGTATTTTGAAAAATATGTTTAACGTAACTATAAAAAAATAATTCTATAATCTGACATTATTTAAAAAACTTTTCTGTATGTATTTTTAGTAAACAACCATCACTTGGTTTATCGTGCGAAAGATTACTTGCTGCTTTTTTGTTTGGCGCTCTATGTGAACAACCAGTGACTCTCTCTTTTAATATAATGTTCCAAACATATTCTAGTTGTTTTACATTGTTTTTAAACCACGACTTGTTCCTTAACACGAGTACACAGCTTAGTTTTTCTAATTTCCAATAAATATTTCTTATCCATAACATTCCGTTTTTCTCATGTTGAACGAGTTGTTGCTCGATCCACGCGTCAACGTCTTGTGAACTTATTATGTTGAGCGGTTTATAAACGTAAAAGGCGACGTTCTCTTTAGTATTAAAGTATAAAATAATACCTCGTTTAACGTCCTCTTGTTCGTTTGAAAAACTATTTTCGTCGGAATACTCTACAAATTTCGTTTCCAAAAAATCACATTTATCTAGATTACATACTTCCATTTGAAGTTGCATTTGTATCCAATATTCCTTTTTAGGTATTCCCGTTATTTCGCGATTAACCACGTTTTTAATTTCCAACATTCTACCATATCTGTCGGACGTTTTATCAACCACTATTCCATCAGGAGACGCCCCCAAAAAATTATATGAGGAATGTGGTATACAACCAAAATCTTCCACTTTTGTATTATACATTTCTTCGTATAGCAAAACAGAAATAGGCTCATATTTTTGTCCCCAATGAAGTGGTGATGTTAGGTTTTGAATTTTGTTTGGTCCTATATCCTCTTCCGTATTCATTCTTAATGGTTGGCATTTTTCATAAATGAGTTGGTTTTGCATACACTGACTTTCGAATGCCTTATAGGCACTACTAGCGGTAATTAGTTTGTGTCTAAATGTATACCATTCATTCGTTCTTTGCGCGGGCTGAGGTACCGTTCTAAGATAATCGATTTGTTTATCTAAGAAGGCATAATCAACCTCCTCGCTGGTTTCGTTTTCATCTTGTGATGATGACCTTTCTGGAAAAATACTTATTGAAAAAAGATCCCATGCCGCATCCACATAAAACTCAATTTCATCGGCGAGATCATCATCATACATTAGGTGATTTTCTAAAAGCGAAGAAAGGTATTCGGTCAGTTCCTGAAGTATTTCTTCTTTGAAGTCGGGCTCGCTGACCGACGCCGGATTTTCATTGACGTATTCATACAAAAACTCCATTGCGTTTTCGATGAATAGTAAAACAGAATCTTCGTCAAATATAGTTGGTGGCACAATGCTGTCTATTATATTATAATGTTCTGGTAGTTCATGTAAAAACATATATTTAATTCAAATATATGTTTAAGTCTTAATTCATATTGTGAAATTTTGGAATAACCGAATTTTAAAACCCGAATTTAAACAGCATAATTATCGTGACAAACACTTTCTTTATTTTTAATGGTACCGTGCTGCTTTTTAGGAGGCAACGACTTTGAAGTGGAAACCCGTTTTTCATTATTTTTAATGGTAAAATTTTTGGCTTGTTTGTTATAATGTAATCCAGGTATTTGGGTAATGACGCCTTTTTCCTTGTCGTACAATATATCCTTTACCTTGGACAACTTTTTCTTGTTTATCGTATCTTTTAAATAGTTTAATAAAAGGATTCTCTCTTCGTCGTCCATATCATTTTCATTTTGATACAAGAGGGCGAATAATGTTATTTTTTGCATCTTAATGGTGTTACTTAATTTATTCCATGGTGCACTAGTTGTCACACTCTTTTGTTCAACCTCTAAAAAATTATTTAGATCGGTTAGATCGTCGGAAGATAGTGTTTCCACCATTTGTTTCCCATTTAACAACATCGTTTTATACTTGATGTTTTTTAATTCTTGGCATTCTTTATCTTCACTGTTAACAATTGTTTCCATATATATATATATATATATATCCAGAATTAATTTTAACTTCTTTTTATTATTAATAAATGATTATCTGTTAATATGTTTTTAAATAGATACTATTAACTTTATTATTATAATATGAGTAGTGAAAACAAAAGTGTCGCGATTAAAGGGACCAATAATAGATATCAAATAAAAAAATTAATAGACCAACCATTTGTACCAAAACAACGGATCGTAAGCAAGAAATGGAATATTGATGATAAGTGGTTTCAGTCCGACGCACAACTAGAATTATTACAAGATATCAATACAGAAGAAGAATACAAAAAAGAAAAAGATATTTTAAAAAGAGAGATAATTAATAAGATTGTAAGTTATAAAAACCAGGATATTTCACGCAATCTGTTGAATAAAGATAAATTTATTGATTCATCAAGTGTAATGTTACGCTTAGCAGAATCTAATTTAAACTGTTATTACTGTAAAGGCGATATTTTAGTATTATATGATATTTCGAGAGAAATGAACCAGTGGTCCATCGACCGAATTGATAACGACCAAGGACATAATATTGATAACTATCATATTTCCTGTTTGAAATGTAATTTAGAGAGAAAAAGAAAATCAGCCGACAAATTTCTTTTTACAAAACAGTTGACCATTATTAAAAATGATTAGTATGTTAAATATTTCTAATTTTATTGTGATTATAATACAATGGAATGGAAATGGACATTAGGAGAACCGTATGAACGAAGCAGAAGACAACTGAAAAGTGAAATTAAAACGGCGGAGAATGTTAACCAAGACGCTTATTCATCCGCCTTAAATCATGACGAAAACACATGGGATATTTTGAACCAAAGTTTAGCAAATGAGGAATTTAAAGTATCTAGTAAGAGAGAAGAATTAGATACTAAAATAGCAGATAGAGATATGCTAAAGCAAATAGGATACAATCCGTTTTTAGGAGAAAACAGCTATGTTGAAAATGTGGCTGTTAGAGATCAATTTTTAAAACCACAAAATACCTCTACCGACAAAAAAAATATTGAAAACGAAAATCAACATTAGCGGACACTATTCATACACATTGTATTCAACAATCTATTCACAAAATATGCTAGCACGGCGTTGAAGATTAACATTATTCCGTTCGCGAAAAACATAACATCGATCTTTTTGGGATTTTTTACAGCGGCGACAATAATTCCTACGATACCCAAAACAACCAATAGAAAGAAAAACACCGACATAAAATAAAAATACAGACAATATTCGCGACCTAGAGGCCCGAAATATGCATTCACCAAATCGTTCATATAAATAATGTAATATTTTATTTATTTTATTTTGTATTAAATATAAAAATACTTAAACATTATTATATTTATTAGTTATGAGTTCTGTCGAGAAACCCGCCTTTAACACACAAAATGATTTATTATTAAATAACCTAATCACCTTTTATAATGATAGTGATAATATAGATCTAATGCTAAACATAATTACTGGAAACTCAAAAGTTTCGTTAAGAATTGTGGATTGGTTTGCTACTAATTACGCAAAAAAAAATTATACGTTTTATGAGCTAATCAAAAACAACAATACAACCCGGTTCAAGGTTTATTTTGATTATAAATTGAAGCTAAAAGCGTATAGCAAAAAGAGATTCGATCCTTTTTGTAGGTGGGATCGTATAAGTATTCCATATAAGAACGGAACTTTTATAGAAACCACTATCGGTCAATTGAATTTTTTTAAGTGGGCCATCGAAAACAAAGTATTAGATTACATAATGGAAAATTATGATACTATTGAAAAAGATATGAACAACAGAAACACGAATTCGAAAAAAAGAGAAGTAAATGAAAATGCTAAAACAAGGAAAAAGAGAGAAGAGTTGTCTATTTCGGCGACAAAAAGTATAAAAAAGGAAGACGTAGAAATAACTCTTAGTTTCAATTAAAACTAATATAAAGTTTAAATCACTATATTTTGATTAATGGGAAATATTAATTCATATGAAAGAACTATTCAGAAGATTAACTTTGAAGATGTTCAATTCATTTTGAAAAATAAGGAAGGTAGTATCTTAATAAATACGCTTCCTTTTAATGAACAGAGATGCTTGTTACCAAATACCGTAAATATAGAGCAAGAAGAACAACTTATAAACAATTTATTACAGCATGGCAAAAAAGAGTGTCGAATTATCGTTTATGGTAAAAATTCAAGCGACGAAACTGTTTATAAACAAACGCAAAAACTACAAGCACTGGGATTTTATAATATTTACGTTTATGTGGGTGGATTATTTGAGTGGTTAATGCTACAAGATATTTATTCGGACGAAAATTTCCCTACTACCGAGAGCGAATTGGATTTTTTAAAATTCAAACCCAGACGGACACTGGGTATACCTTTAATAGATTACTAACCACTTATATTACTAACCACTTATATTATTCAAAACATCCATTTGTTTCATACATTCGGCGTGTAACGTTCGGGATTGTTCTTTGGAATATTCCGTTACAAAAAGGTTGTCTGGTATATAATTTAATACGCGGGTTTTTGACAATTCAATGGCACGCTTGGTAGCATCAATATAATTTAAATCTTCACGCATCATTCCATATATTATGCACCTATCTGAATCATATGCGGCAAGTAAATCTGCTTCGCGGACTATATGATATGCCATTTGATATTCACCGAGGTCTGGATACCCGTTACGCTTAACCGTAGAATAAGACATGGTAGATATAATATTCGAAACAACCTCTATTTCTTTTTTGTCGACGAAGGGAGACATGTAATCTGTCATATCCGCAACGGATTGATATTGATTTACATATTTTTTATCACACATATCGTGTAATAGTGCCGAAACATCGATTATATTTTTTTGGGCGGATAAGTACGGATAATTTTTAACTTCGGCATTATAAATTTTATTTGCGGTATGGAATACATCAATGCTATGTTTTAACGAATGCGATTCGTCTATATTATATCTTTTGCTCGTGTAAATAACATATTGAACTGCGGCATTTATTAAAGTATGATATGATTGTAACCTCATTGTATATATAGTAATATTGTTTTTAATACAAATATAATTTTAATAAAAATATAATTTTAATACAAATATAATTTTGTATTAAAATAAAACGCGGACTTTAATAATATTTTATCTCCGCATATTTTAGTTATGAAAGATTTGTCATTAATATCATATATGTCTGCGATTATATCTAGACTTGTTTATTTTAATAATAATAACTTTTCTGACAAGTATAGCAATATATTTGATATAAAGGAACTATCTACCCAGTTACCGACGATTAAAAAAACACCCAGCGTCGATATTTTGAAACCTAAAATAAAGAATTTAATATCGATCATTCCTAAAATAGACAAGATAAATTATAGCGAGGATTACAAATCGGTTGGTACGCGCGATTTCAAATACATTATTATATCAACTTCCAATTTTTCCAGTATTTTTTTAATTGCGGATAAACGGTCAAATACTATTTTCGTTGGATTTAGAGGCACCACTTCTTTAAAAAGCGGGTTGTCATACGTAAAAATAACATCAACCTTGCCTTTTAAACCATGTAGTGAGAGTGATAATGGATATCTATTAGGTGTTTTTAAAATTACCGGGGAAACGTTTTATACGGTGGGGGAAGGAATACGCTTTCTCTCTAGAACCTTCTTGGCAAATAATAATTTTAAATTAATTTCAACTGGACACTCTTTGGGTGGAGGATGTGCACAGATATTTTCTTATTTGTGGGCCAAAGAGAATCCTACAAAACCTATATGTTGTATTACATTTGGCGCACCCAGAGTAATGAACGGTCCGGCCATACAACAATTTATATATTTAATTAAAAAGAAACAAATCGTCTATGAAAGAATAGTAACCGACGGGGATCCTTTTCCGAAATTACCGCCAAATATAAAGGGAATGGTACAAAACAGAAATTATTATCATATTGACGATTACGATCCCAAATACAGAAAATCGGCGCTTTTTTGCACGAATTATAGTACAACCAAAAAAATAAAATGTAATTTAAAAAACAAAAATAAAACGAAACGCGCGAAAATAAGTACTTCCAATCACGGGAATTACATGTCGGTTAATTTTTTAGAAGCCGCGCAACATTTAACAGATTTTAAAAAGGAAATTAAACGAGATGGTGAGGGCAATACGATTTGCAGAATTATTGTCAGTGGTGGCAATGAACCATCAAAAGCGAGCTTTTTCAACTTGAATCTATTGAAATTAGCAAAAAAAGAGGTATCTTCAAACACCACTCGAAAAATAGGCAAGGTCTTATTGACCGACTATAAACATCCAGATATTTTTATGAATTCACGCGTATTTGACGACATAATTAAGAAAAGTAGGAAACTGAACAACAACGATCTAAACCCGTTATCTACCGACAATTATTTACAATTGGATATTGATGATAAAACAGAGCCGAGAGAGCAACTCATATGTTTATAAAATGTATTATGAATATGTTTAATACATTTTAACAAAAAATTGAGTTTGAAAATGCCATAAAAATAGAATGTAAAATACACAACACAACCTAAAATGGATCTGCAGCAAAGAAAACTTACCAAGACGGAATGGGATTCTATCGAAATCCCGGTATCAGAAGAAGAAAAAGGTATTCTGAGACTAATAAAGGAAGGATATAAAAATGTAAATATAAGAAAAAACAATACCTTGTCTTTATTTACTCTTTTGAAAATAGAGTATAGTGAGAAAATGGAAGATTACTTATACAACACCTATTTAAAAGAGATAGGGAACAAAATCGAAAAAAAGCTTGGCTCGCTAAAGACGCCTATTATGTATAACGCAGTAGAAATATCGGCAAATGTAAAGATTTGTTCGGCGGACAGAATACGTCTTGAAAAAAATAACGAACAATCTCTAATCAAGACAGATATATATGATTTCGTGATGCTTGATATTGTAAGCAAATTGTTACAGTATAACGAAACAAAGCCGGGCGGAAGCAAATTTGTTCATTATTATTTCACTCTTTTCAAATTAAACTCATATAATGTTTTACATTTGAACCGTCACGTTAAACATATCGTGACGTCCGTATTGAATATGTTTGAAACCAAGATCAATTTGAGTACCATAATTGAAAAAAGTGAAGAATTGTTGGAAAAGAACAAACTATTGTTAAAATACAACGACCTCACTTTGTATGAGCACCAAAAAGAAATATTTAGCGTCTTTAATCGATCAAACGAATCTACACCGAAGTTGGTATTGTATATGGCGCCAACCGGAACGGGAAAAACGCTCACTCCGCTTGGACTATCGGAAGAACACAAAGTAATATTTGTATGTGCGGCTAGACACGTAGGTTTGGCTCTAGCCAAGTCGGGGATTTCTTTAAGCAAACGAATCGCCTTTGCATTCGGTTGTGATACGGCAGACGATATTCGATTACATAATTTTGCGGCAGAGGATTATGTTCGGCAACCAAACGGTGAATATAAGAGATTTAAAGGAGGTGGCAAAAAAATAGATAATAGTTTGGGTGGAAAAGTCGAAATAATGATTTGTGATATTAAATCGTATTTGGTTGCTATGCATTATATGCGCGCGTTCAACAAAGACGACGCGGGCAATGATATCAAAGATAATCTAATTGTGTATTGGGACGAGCCTACCATTACATTGGATTACAAAGACCACGAGTTTCATAGTATTATCAAAAGAAACTGGAATGAAAATTTGATTGAAAATATGGTGTTGTCTTCGGCGACATTACCTAAAATTTACGAAATAAATGATACCGTGGCCGACTTTAAGAACAAATTCAAAACCGCGGCGGTGGTTAACGTAATGAGTTACGATTGCAAAAAAAGTATTTCCATCGTGAATAATAAGGGGTTTGTTGTATTGCCGCACTATTTATCCGACGATTATGATGAAATACAGAAAATCGGAAAACACTGTGAGAATAACCTTACGTTGTTGAGATACTTTGATTTGAAAGAAATAGCCGAATTTATAACTTATGTAAATAAGAATGATTTTGTAACCTCTAGATTGAAAATCCAGCGTTATTTTGACCATTTGCGCGACATAAGTATTGGTTCCATAAAGAAATATTATATTGAATTACTATTAAATATCATCCGCGGAACGTGGGGGGCCGTTTGTATGTATTTCAAATCAACTCGGAGACCAAAAATAATGGAGAATTCTAAAGTAGATCTGAAGGGAAACAAAATAATCAAGTCGACGAGCGTTGGTCCGGGTATCACGTATAAGAGTAATACTTTGGGTGGTGGTGGAGAACTATCTAGAACATTCAGTCAATCGCCAAATACGAATACACCTGATAAAATAAACGCAATCAGTGGAACATCGGGCGTATATGTTACTACTAAAGACGCCTATACGCTAACAGACGGGCCTACTATATTTCTGACCGACAACGTAGAAAAGATAGCGAGCTTTTGCATACAAACATCCAATATTCCGGCGATTGTTATGGAAGAAATATCCAAAAAAATACATTTTAATAACGGGTTGAATGAAAAAATAGATGGATTAGAACGCGAAGTTGAGTTTATAATAGACCAATTTGAGAAATCCATTACGAGTAATGATGACGGGACAAATAAGAAACTAAACAAGTTGAACAGACTCGATGAAGATGTATCCGGAAAAAACAAAAGCACCAGGCTGACAAACGAGATAAATGTTCTAAGAAGTAAACTGAAGATTGTATTATTGAACGAGAATTTTGTTCCGAATAAGACGGGTCATATTAAAAAGTGGGCGGATGGTATGGATACCAATAGTGTGTTTACTTCGAATATCGACGAGGAGATCGTTCACGAAATAATGGGACTAAAGGACGTGGAAGATTCGTTTAAGATATTGCTTATGATGGGAATCGGTGTCTTTATAAGCCACGAAAACATTAAATATACCGAAATAATGAAGAAACTGGCAGATGAGCAAAAGCTATACCTGATTATTGCCTCGAGTGATTACATATATGGAACCAATTATCAATTCTGTCACGGATTTCTAAGTAAAGATTTGGAATTAACTCAGGAAAAAATTATTCAAGCGATGGGGCGAATCGGGCGAACCAATATCCAGCAGAATTATACGGTTCGGTTTAGAGATGATACGCAGATTATGAAACTATTTACTGACGAGACGGACAAGCCGGAGATAATGAATATGAATAGATTGTTTAATTCTGAACTTGCTATTTAATTATAATTTAATATAATCAAAATAAATAAAAATATATTATTTCTTAAACACACTTTAATTTGCTTCCTATTTCTTTAAAATAGAATCCATTATATGGTATATTTTTCGTTAATGCCTTTGCCAACGTTTTGTCGCTCATCAACAGGGTTTTAATACAATCGTATTTGCACGAGAATTCTCTTATTAAATTTTGTTGTAAATCATATTGACCAACCCCATTTTTGTATAACAACGGCGATCCATTTATTTTTTCTTCAAATTTTTCTCTAAACGTTAAATCACAGTCTGTATATATTTTATAATAATAACCTTGAGACAAAGTACTCTTTTTGACTGGTATATCTAATGCTGAACTAGAATCGTATCCGTTAAAATGTGCAGCTGTTTTTCTGTCTAAAAAAACATTGACAATTGCGGTTTGTTCTTGGTTTATTTGAGCTATATAACCTAAATTTTGAATTTTGGTTTGTTTTGTTGGGATAATATTGTGAATAACGTTGGGGTCTAACTCTCTATCTACGAGAAGCCATCTATATCCACAATAAACCGTGTTTTCCACAACAGCTTTATTAATACTAGGTCTTTTGATACTAGAATTTTCTTTCATTACTTCCGAAACCGATTCATAAAATTTAATTAACCCCAGAGTTTCGGGATTTATTTTTTGTAGTCTCGGACCAATAGTTGACAGAGGTTCGCTAAAACCAGTTACTACTTTGGTTTCTTGAGAATTAAATTTATGCAATATTTCTTTGTTTGATTTTTCAACAGCATCTACTTTATGAGACAAATGTTTGATCGTTTTAATTAATTCTTGTATTAATACGTTTTCATTATTAGTCGATTTCATTTCGAGCATTAATTTTAATTGTTCATTTTCGAGCTGCAATTTGCCCGTGTCATTATTATTGAAATACTTGATGTTGTTTGTTATAATATTTAATAATGTTTGATAAGAGAGATGTTTACCAATCAAAAATAGTTCCATTTCTGCTTCGTGTCCTGGAAGGGTTTTTACTTTATTTGGTCTTATTAAATCGTGTTCCTTTATAAATGTTTCAAAATCTTTGCTTTTGTTGACAGTAAAACAATCGATCAATAAACACTCTTCGTATTTGCTTTTATGTTCCTTGTATCTATCTGTAATGCCTCTACGACTTTCTCCCACTTTTATAACATATTGTTTATTCTCATATGTTTTTACTTTAATTACGTAAAAAATGGAACCAATTGTGCCGTATTCCTTTAATAATACTTTCTCTCTTTCAATCACTTTTTGTTTCTCTAATTTTGTTTCATATTCTTTTGCTTTTTGGTCTTCCACTTGTAATAGTTGTTGTTTTAGTTCATCGGTTTCTTCATAAAGAATTTCTTGCAAAAGATTTTCCAATTTTATAAAATAATCGTGGATTTCATCTGCCTTTTTTGTTCCTGCTTTCAAACAAAATTTTTTAAAAGTATTAATGTTTAACATAAATATTTCTTTATTCTGACCACCTTTAGTGTTAGTTGTTTGCTTTTGTTGCAACAAAAGCGATTGTGTAAAGTCAACATTTGATGTAAATTGTTTTTCTAACAATGTTTTCGCATTTACTTTTTGACTGAATCCTAACCATTTCCATATATTATCCAAATCGATTACAAAATCATTATTATAATCACAATTCAAATAGCAATAAAAACTAGCTATAAACATTTGTTGCTCATATTCTGTAAAGCGATTTTTCACCTTTTCAATCAATTTTGACTGGTAATTACCATTGAGTTTGGTAATTGGATTACTTTCGATTAGGTTTACTATGTCGACGCTCATTATTATGTATTTATTATTGTATTGTCTTTATATTCGTTTTTTGCTTTAATAATTAAAAAGGAACAATTAATTATTAAAAATGTAAATACAACCGTGAAACGATATCTCGTAACAGATTGTTTAATTGGAGTAAGCAAGACCACCCATACCACTCATAATACGTAGCACGTTGTAGTTGGTGGCATAGACACGAACCTTGGCAGTTTTGGTACCTTCGACTGTTGCGTTCGAGAGCACAAGCTGCAGCGTAGCGTTATCAATTCGCGAGAAGTTGCACGTCCCTGAGGGCTGGTGCTCTTCCGGCCTCAATGCAAAGGAATACACGTTAATACCTTCATCGGGGCTTCTGGTGTGTGCCTGGTAAGGCTGGACCCACGAGAAGTAAGAACCTTCACGTTCCGAGAAACGATCTTGTCCATTGAGCTGGAGCTTGGCAGTCACCACGGGGTTCTGTCCCCAACAGTGCATATCGAGGGAGGTTTCCGAGAGCACGAAGGTACCGGCATCGGAGACACCAGAGTTATCGAGGTGGGAGCCAGATTCGGCGTAGGTTTGCGCGACATCAAAGGGTAAGTTGTCGGTATTGATGGGAACCTTGGGACCGCCAATGTTCGCTTCGTTGTAAGGGTTGGAGGGACCGTGCCAGTATCCGGTGAATCCTTCGGCAGGAATATAGTCGAGGGCACCGGCATCTTGGAATAGACCACGGGCATCAATGTAAGCACGAGAGTCGGCGGCAATAGATTGGGGACCACCGAACGCGTGGACGGCGTTGGGAAGAGCGTCAATCGCATCGGTGTAGTTGAAGGGTTGGGCACCAAGAACCTTGAAAAGAAGAGCATCGCAAGTCAAAGAGGAACAGTAATCGACGTTCTGATCGGGCTGGACGATCCAAATGAGTTCCTTGACGGGGTGGTTAAAGTTCAACTTGATCTTGTTACTGGAAGAACCAACGGATTCATCACCAGTGAACTGGAGCTGGCAGATCAAATATTCGTGGGGGTTCTGGGCCATTCTGCGACGTTCATCCGTATCTAAAAAGACGTAGTCGACGTACAAAGAGGCAGCAACTAGAGACTGATTGTAGGCAATGGTGGCGGGGACGGGGCGACCAACGTTGTATTGTCCAGATTCGCCCGCCCAGGGGTTCTGGTTGCAGTTAAGGGTGGTAACGGCCCATAAACATTCATCAATAGGACGGATATCGAGGTTGATCTTGACTTCGTGGTACTGGAGAGCAATCAGAGGAAGGGCAAGACCGGGGTTGGTGCAGAACCAGAATTGAAGGGGAACGTATAGAGTGGTTTCAGGGAGGGCGTTACGGGGTGCGCACACTTGGCGAGGAGCAAGGGAGTCACAAGGACTTTCGACGTCGGAGAAAGAGGGATCAGTGATAAAGGTGAGCTGAGTGGTGTTACCAATCATCTTGAAGTAACCACGAATCTGTTCGGAAGTCATGGTAAGTTGGTTCCAGATGTGCATCCAGTCACCATATTGGCGATCAATGCGCTGACCACCAATTTCGACTTCAACCTGTGCCACAAGCTGTTCTCCGGGGTAGTCTAACCAACGGGCATAAACACCGGTGTTTTGTCCGGTGGTGTAGTTGCCAAGACCCATAAGTTGGTTAATTTCGGGGAGGGTTACTTGAAGGTAAGTTCTGTAGGCGAGATCACCGTTTCTGCTGATCACGCATTGGACACGTCGACCGAAATCGGCCTGGCCGTTGAAAGTTTGTTCAATCGATTCGATTGCGAAGTTGGTGTAACGTCTGTAGGTAACCTTCCAGAAGGTAATTTGAGGATTTCCAGTTAGGTAAACATCTTGAGCGCCATAAGCGACTAATTGCATTAAACCACCACCCATATTTTATAATATTGCTAAAGAAAAAAAAAACAAAGATTTTAATTTAATTAAATTAATTAAATCAAATAACAAATTATACATCAAAAAAAAGGAAATTATTTTTAATCTATTCTCATATTGGTTTTTAAAAAATGTAGTAAATATTTTTCCTCGTAAACTTCTTGTCGGTTTTCGTGTTTTTTCGTGAAAATATAAGATTTATCTATTTTTTTAATGGTCCATCCATCCTCAATAGCATTGAAAACCAACGACATTTTTTTGAACAATATCGGGTCAATTTCTATATTATTATTTAATTTTTGATGAATCTCTATATTTTCCATTAATAAAGTATTAGAAAACATAGTTAACTAAATGAACTAGTTTTTGCGAAATATTATTTAATTTATTAACAAATTAAATATATTAGAATCATTCATAAATAATAATATAAAATGCCTAGTTTCAAACCAAAACCGAATAAAAAGATTTACATAGATAACACAAATACAAGTTTAACATTAGATAATACACACAATAGATTTGTGGATGAATTTGCTAAAGATTCGAATGAAAAAATTCCGAAATTGAAAGAAGAAAAGCGTAATTTGAAAACAAAACTTTTAAAAACAAAAAAAATAGAAGACCGCCTAGATATAAAAGATAGAATAAATGAAATTAAAAGTCAAATCCATATTTTGGGAAACAAGAAAAAGGAATATTTTCTAGATAATTCTAAATACATATTTGATTACTTTGAAAACAAAAAGAATATTTCGTCAAATGTCAATTCAGATCAACCCAATAAAAATACATTGGTAAATAGTTTTTTCAAAATAAAGGAAGATTCAACCCTTCTAAATAATAATGGTAACTTGGACAAAGACAATAATGTCACGCAATATTTGTATAATGTAAATAATGGTAATTGTCTAAACATTAACTCCTTTGTAAGACCGATAGACATTTGTCAATATTGTACTAAAGGCGAACTTATACCAATCGAGGATGAAGGTTTTTTAGTTTGCACCCTGTGTTCAAAAATTGTGCCGTACCTTTTGGAAAATGATAAACCTTCTTATAAAGAACCACCCAATGAAGTAAGCTTTTATGCATACAAAAGAATTAATCACTTTAAAGAAATATTGGCACAATTTCAAGGCAAAGAAACAACGCAAATACCCGAAGAGGTAATAGAAAATATAAAATTGCAAATTAAAAAGGAGAGAATACAACTCGAAGATATTACCAATCCCAAAACAAAAGAAATATTGAAGAAATTAGGATATAATAAATATTATGAACATATACAATTTATTAAAGATAAGTTGGGAATTAAACCGCCGGTTATGACGCCTGAATTGGAAGGCACCTTGTGTAATCTTTTCATGGAGTTACAGGCTCCTTATTCTAAATTTTGCCCGGGGGACCGCGTGAACTTCTTAAATTACTATTATACCGCGTATAAATTATGTGAACTGTTAGATGAAGTACAATATTTAAAATACTTTCCTATGTTAAAAGATAGGGATAAACGAATTGAACAAGACAATATTTGGAAAAAAATATGTGAAGAGTTGGATTGGGAATTTATACCGACCAATTAGACGTTTGTTTTTGGTTATGTTGGCTTATATGGGAACAATTTTAATAAGTTGGTGTTTTTAATTGAAAAATTGGGGTCGTTACAATTCGCTCCATATCCTCTTCCAAACATTTGATTCCCACCCTTCATTTTTTTTCTGGTCTTTCTAGTCTTTTTATTTTTCTTATTTTTCTTCTTAATCTTCTTGGTCTTCTTTTTCTTCTTTGTACCCATCGTTTGTTTCGCTCTTTTTCTGGTTTTGTTCTTTTTTCTACCACCATCCATTTCCGAATCGGTTTGTCCCTCCGTATCATCTTCTACATTTAACTCTTCGATCATCATTGGACCACCATCCGGTTGAGACATGTCTTCAACGATTGAATCATCATAATTATCTTCAACAATTGGATCGTCGTTTACTGGACCATCATTTAGTTCATCTATTGTCATTGGCTGATCCGTTCCTCCATGTTTTGGTTTAACCGTTCTTTTCTTATGCTTCATAATATAAATATATAATTAATGTATATTATAAAACCCTAATTATTTAAAATCCACCCGGAAACTTGACTAGATTCGCGCCTATACCGAATCCAGCACCAGATCGCGCGGTGACACCCATACTAGGAACATAAGTGTCGAGAATGCTAAAGGTAGCCGCGGCAGTTAAAGAAATCAGAATGATCTCTTCTACGTTCAAAGAGCGCTTGGGTATGGCGTATGCCGCAATAGCGACCATTAAACCTTCAACCAAATACTTGATTATGCGTTTTACAAGTTCACCGACATTAACAATACCGTTCATATTTATATATTTATAAAAAGAAAAAAGTTTTATAAAATGTAAAAAAATAAACTTAAAAAGTAAAACTGTTTTAATAAATAATGAATTCCTTTAATAACTCGGGAAATTTTGAAAAAAAAACGGTCGACGGAAAAGAAAATCCTAAATATGTTGATTTATTGGAAGAAGACAAACCACTATCTGGACAAAAGTTCGCCTGTGTATCTTTTGTATCACCCGAAAGCATTATAAAGCAAAAAGAAATGTATTATTTTGATAGTTTCCTAAAGAAATGGGATTTCAACAAATCGATGGAGAAATTTGTGCAGTTCTTAAATTTTATTTCTTTTAAATACAGCGTTTCTTTTGAGGATTT
>Ga0209550_10001114_pt1 | contig 25888 bp, 16 predicted proteins | sample LauGreSuBDMM15SN_2_FD_187567 | JGI IMG/M metagenome (GOLD analysis project Ga0209550, IMG submission 187567) | Freshwater lake microbial communities from Lake Michigan, USA - Su13.BD.MM15.SN (SPAdes) (version 5) | ecosystem: Environmental > Aquatic > Freshwater > Lake | place: Lake Michigan... | reverse complement strand
TTTTTTGCGATAGTAGTTGTTGCTCTTCTACGGGGGGGGGATAGTTGAGGAGGATTTTCACCCTGACCTACATCCAACTCCGGTGGGGGTGTTTGTGACTCTGCAGAAAAAACAGACACGCTGCGTTCTCTCTCTTTTAACAACGTATACATGTTAAAGTTTCTAACAAAGGATACGATATACTCTTTATTTTCTGTAAATTGGTCTTTTTTCAATTCTCGTTCAAATACATTATCGAGATCATCCATGCCAATCGAGCTTGCACTTGATATATCTAACGATGAAACATAATGCTTTGACATTTCTTCGATGATTTTATTCTGAACCTCGGGGCGTATTACAGATAAAGGCAATAAATATTTATCATCTTTGCTTATGATGCTATATGTCGGAATTTCAACACCTTCATTTTTAATTCTTGGGACAACGACAAAATAGTATTCTTGCATATATTTTTTGGATACTGCCGATGCACCCATACCCATACCCATACCCATACCCGCAAGTCCTTCTTCTCCCGATTCTTCTGACTCTGAGCTTGGATCACGCCGGCGTTCAGCATCCGCCTCTTGTAACTCAACAACTTCGGTTGTATCATAAAAGTAAGTAGACAATGTGCTAAAAGATTGCTGTGTTTCAATTAATGTCATATTGGGATAGTATAATAAAATAATGGGCAATTTATAATAATTTGCTACGATCCATATATCTAATCGCGTTAACCAATATGACTCAAAAAATGGAATTGTTTCAATAAAATCTTCGTCTTCGCCTGTTTTAATTTTATCCTTGTATTCACTGCCTATCTCATTCATACCATAATACTTAAAAATGTCGGCAATATTATTTTTCATGTTTATTTCATTGTTTGAATTTTCAATGCATTCAATATAAAACTGCAGAATTATAAGTTTAAGCCGATTCGTCGTTATATTTTCTAATTTTTTATTACCGGTGCGAACTGCCTCGCTTCTTAAAATAAATAGTAATATATCAAATGTGCATATTGGAGCAGATGGTATAAATTTCAACATTTTTATATTATGTAAAGGTGGGTCGAAATATTTTTTATATTCCGTTGTAAGTGGTTTTGTTTCTGTTAAACATATCTGTCGCTCTTCTTGGTGGCTATCATATATACTTTCATATAGTTCTGTCAGGATTGGGTCTGCAGTATCGTGTGTATTGAAGTTAGCATATTTATTTTCAATCATAGGTTTCAAGTTGTTAAAGTATCCACTAATAAGCATAGTTTGTGATAAAATAATTTCGTCTTGTCTAAGATTATAACCGACGTTCATAAATGGGAAAATTTTTCTATCAAACATAAAGACGCGAATGCGATTGTATCGAATAAGTTCGTCGGCGAGTCGGGCAATATACATGACCTCATTGTTGTGCATTGGATTCAAGAGATTTCTTTTTGGAATTACCATTTTACAACGCCCCGTATCGTCCGTTTCTTTTACGCAATACTTTGTTTCGCTGCATTTATCAGGGTTTTTATTTAAACTCGTCAAACAACTTGTAGTGACTTCGCCGATACTTTCCAAAACCGCATCCGTGTAGTGCATGCTGTCAAATGTTACATATTTTGAGATAAGACGTCTGATTTCGGCTTGTATATTTCCAAGCTTTAATGCATACGGCATTTCGGCATCTGTCTCTTTTATAAGAGATAGTAGATTTTCTTTGGCTTCATTGTTTTCATATTTGTTTATTAGTATTCTTACTATGTTGCGAAAAACGTTGTAAAAGTTATTTTCAAGATAAATATACTTTACGTACTTCTCGCGCTGTGGGTCGACTTTTAGGTGTGTATTGATTTCGGAGTCGGCGATATTATAATCACTTGCATTTAATACGGGAATATCAAAGATGCCTTCGGTTTGCACACTTTCTTCGTCTGTTATTTTAATGGATATAAATTGGTCGGTTTCTGTTATAACACCTGCAATTTTGCCATCATCAATTACTTTAAAACGCGGTCTGCATGGGATTTTTATTTTATCGTATACATGGTTGAGAAAAATAATCGTTTCATCGTATGTTTTCCATAGCGATTCGTCGTCGATATAGTTGATTTGTTCAATAGATGGGTCAATTGCCGATGGTTCGCACATAATCGTTCCAGACATTTGTCCTTCTTGTCCTTCCTGTTCTTCGATAAACACGCCGATCACCTTACCATCAAAGTTTAGAATTTGGTTTAAAATATTGAAATTCCCACGCACAAGACGAGGTTTCAATTCTTCCAAAGTGAGGTTTCTATCAAACTCGTATAATTTGGTGAATTTCTTGGATGCATTGGGGGTCCCTTCGCGTGGAATACTATTGTATGGCTTGCACTGACTATCGTATGCGCTTTTAATCTTTGTAAGAATCTTTCGAATAGTTGCGGGTATCTGGGATAGTCTCGTTGTTGTCAGTTCACCTGCACCCGCGCCTGCGCCCGCCGTTGGTTTCATGGTAAATAAATTATTAAATATGCGTGGTTTTATATTGAGGATTTCGTATATCGGTTCAAAAAAGATATTATTTTTAACCTCTCGTTTTACTAAAATTGCAGTTTTCTTATTATCATCAAACCAGTCTTTTGCATAGTGATTTGTAGGACATAATACCTCTATATTGTTTGTAATGTCGCGATTTGATATTTGCAGAATAACGAGATTCAATCCAGTAACAAATAGTTTCGGATTAGGGCGACTAATTATATCCCATAAAAATTCATAGTCGATATACGCCTTCTTGCTTTTTATATAACGAATAAAATTCTCATACGAACATACCAGCTTTTTGAAAAATACGTATTGGGGGTCGTCCACGTTATAGCTTTTATCTTTGATGGATCTAAAAATAGCCGAATCTTTATATTTGAACTTGGAACTTTTGATAAGCGACTTAAATAGTGTATCGTCGACAATACAATTCTTCTCTTGTAATGGCTGTGGTTGTGTTCGCATCGATACTTCAGATGCGCGGGGTGAAGGACTTGGCGACGGAAGGTGTGATGGGTTAGATAGTGGTAATGGCGCCGATGTTGGTGCCGGTGATGCGGCTGGGCGTTCTTCTTCTTCTTCTTCGGTTGGAGAAGTAGAAGCTTCAATTCCTGTTATGTTTTGAATTTCAGGGGACTCTGCTTCTGATGCAGTTGCTGGATTAAAAAAACTAGTCAACTCTAGATCTTCACTTTCTTCTCCACCTTTGTCTTCCTCGTCATCGCTTCCCGCCCCTCCACTCACTTCTTGGTCAAATGTTTCAGACGCATTTGATCTAGGTGTTATATCACCCATACCCATACCCATACCCATACCCTGCTCATTAAACAACGACTCTGCGTCGCTTTTTGCATCATAGTCATAGTCATCTATACCTTCATTATCTAGGTCAGCGTCGGGGTTTTGGTATTTTTTCAAACTAAATGTATCGATAAGCGAACCATTTTGGTATGTCATAAAAGAATCAATATCGATGGCATCGACTATAATTTGTTTCATTTTTGAAATTGAAATCTTTTTAACAGGTCTTGCTCCTGCCCCACTCGCACTTGCGTGTTCAATGTATTTTTTATAAATATCCGCAATTGCCCCAATAAAACTTTGGTTTTTATTATAATATATAAATTCTCTCTTTTTAATAACATATCCTTTTTTATTTACAGATTTATATGTTTTTATATTTTTAACTTCACCTGGTTGAACACCCTTTTGTATCAAACACGACACGTTTGGTTTTAACATAGTGCTTCTATCGTTAATGGTGCATGTTTTAAAACTATGTGTAAAAAATAATTGCAATTGTGGTAGTAAATAACCATACGATTCGGCGGGTAATTCGGTATTTCGTTCGGGGCCCATGACGACGAATTCTTTTTCAAGTATTTTTTCGCGATCGTGACTCATCATGCTGTCTAAATCTGATGTATCGCCTTCGATTATAGCCTGCGTAGGCGTAGAGGCGGACATTGACCCTTCTTTCTCTTCTTCGCCTTCGCCTTCGCCTTCGCCTTCGCCAATAACTGATAAATCTTCGCCTCGTTGGGTCGCTTTTTCTAGTTCTTCTTTTCGCAGCAACGACGTTAATTTTTTAAGAGAAGTGGGGCGTGATGGTTTTAACCCTGGAAAGGGTTGGTCAAGTTTTGCTTCTGCATCCTCGTGTGCCTGCAGCTCGGCGTCTTCTTCATCTGCTTGTTTAAAATCCGGTTCAGATACTTGCATAGATAATGCCTTCAAACTACCAAGTTTACCTCTCATACGTGCGACGGGGTTAGCTAAAAACGCTTTTTCTTTCCCCTGACATTCAAAATTGAACGAGTTTGGATTTTGGGCATTATGTGCAGTAATACTCGGACACCCGCATGCTTGACGTTGCAAATTTTGTTTATCTTTTATAAAATTTTCGGAACTGAAACAACATGGGATACAATGTTCGCTACCTGCGCTTTCTTTGCTGTCAATAAATCCCGGCGATAAATTCTTGTAATTGCCTGTAGATGGATCAATGTGATATTTGTCTTTAAATTCAAAGATGTATTTTCCTGCTGGAACGCTTTTTGCACCCGGTGGAATAATAATATCTCCATCGCGTTCTTTTAACTTTTCAACTTCTTCGTTTGTCAAACTTACATTTCGCCGCAAATCCCAATACCGCGGACATATATACCAGAAGTTCTTGCTTTTAGATGATCCATATTTCATTGCTCTATTATACGACCCGGGGTGGTTTTTATCAATATGTTCTTTTTCTTCATTTGTTAAAATAACAGGTTGTCGTTTTACATTCCAGGGACATGACCGCGAATACTCCTTTACACCAGGGCGGCTACGAAACAAAACAGGATCATATGCTGCAAGACGTTTAAAAAAAGGATTGGGATTTGACAAACTCGCCCCTGTAATATCTTGTTCAACGCGCCCACGTTCTGGTCCGTAACTGGATTCTGGCTCTGAATCTGAATCTGAACTTGAATCAGGTCCCGAAACAGGCATGCGAATAGGCGCCAAGCCTTTTCCTTTTACTGCTGGTGCTTTTTGTCCAATACTAATTTTTCCTAATGTTTTTAATTTTTTAGGGGGCAACGCCGATGCCGCTACCTCTTCTTCTGGCGAAGATGGTGAAATATCGCTACTACCGACAGGTTTAATTTCTTCAATTTCGGGAAGGTCTTCCTCCTCTTCTTCCTTTTCTTCTTCTTCGCTTTCAGTGTCACTTGCACCCCCGCTGTGTTCGCTACCACTTTCGTCATCCGATAATCCTTGTATATTTTCAATATCAAATCCTGCGTCACTCTCTTTGCTTCCGGAACCATCACTTTCTGAACTAGATAACCCTTCTATATTTTCAATATCGATTCCGGGACTACCCGATTCTGCAGAAGATGCAGGTGATGGTGTTTTTTCTTTTACGACTGCTGTGGCTGCTGTGGCTGCTGCCGCCGGTGCTTCTTCGTGTTCGCTTGTTACCAATGCTTCCGGTTCCGCCACCACGGGGTCTTCTTCGTCACCGCTTTCGTCGGACAAATTCCCAAATAGTAAATTTTCAAAATCAATATCATCTATTGGATTATCTCCTTCTTGTGTTTGTTGTAAATTTTCAAAATCAAATATTATTTCATCTGCGTCATTTTCACCGGATACTGCTACATCGGTAAGCACAGATTTGTCTCCATGGATCACAAACTCTTTCACTTCTTTTATTTCTTTTTTACTTTTTAATCCCTCGGGACCTGTGAATGTATGGCATAACTTTTCAATTTCTTCATGTGGTATATTGGTTATAGGTTCCGTTTTTTTATTTTGAAGTATGCGGATTAGAGAATCAATCATCTTTTCGACATGATCCAAATAATATATATTGTCTATATTCTCAACTTCAATTTTTAAATTGCCCGATGTGCTTATTTGCAAAAGCGTAATAGTTGTTAAAAATCCTGGATGTGTATTTAGTTTTATCCGCATTTTCTTATTTAATTCCGAAAGTTGCATTCTGTCTAATAATTCTGTCACATCTTTTAGTGCCTGAGCGTGTGATATTTTGAAATTCTCCATTAGTCCGCGTATTACATCATCTTGATAACTGGATTTTAAAAATAGTTCAACAATAAATGCTTCACGACCTTCCAACTCATTATAATTTGAAACACGTTTGTATCTCATAATAACACGCTGAGACTCATTGTAGTTTATGATATTGAAAATATTTGATATGCAGCTAATATTTTTTGCAATATCTAATTTGAATTTGGGAGGTAAATTTAAAACCGATTTATATTTTATTTCACGAATGACTACATTTTTATGGTATAAATCTTCAAATAAATTCATAGTATAACCATTTTGACTCAAAAATATGGCAACTTCGTTAATTACCGGATTAACGCTTTCTTTTATTATATTTTCTGCCTCTCTATCGGTAACAGGTTGTTCAACTTGGAATGAAATAAATACACTTCCACGTGTATCAAATTCGCAACGTATTGGAATAATATAGTCTTTTACTACTTCTCCTTCTTCATTCTGTATTGAATAAATGCAATGAATAATAATCGCCAGACGTCTTTCGGTCGTTGATTCTTTTATTATTTTATTTATTGCACTTATTTTTAAATAAGGAATTCTTTTGCCATTTTCGGCAATACGATTTGCGTAGAGGCGATACATTTTTTCTTCAAATCTTCCCTTGGTTAATTTGATTAATGGTTTTTCATCGTTTGTGTGTATGATTTTAAATAACATATCAATCGGAACATTGAAAACATTGTCTGGTTTTATTTCGAAGTCGAGTGAGTAAATTCCATTTGTCATATATGGCAGCTCTGTGGTTCTTTGATAATATGCTTCATAAAATAGATTTACGCTATCAGTCATATCCTTGTAGTTTTTGTCTTGTATTAATTCCGCGGTTGATGATAATAATTCTTGTGTATGTGTTTGCAAGTCGCTTATTGTGAATAAATCTTTCTCGGCTAAATAGGGATAGTATATTTGAATCATATCTTTTGGGGTAAGGTGTTCGCTTTCGCTTTTACTTGCCTCTACTTCATCTACATACTCTAAAACATCTTCGGCTAAACATAAAAATATAGTTTGGCATATGATCGGTTCATAGTCCAGCAGAATTTGTTTATTTGTCGTTGAAATTATATTTTTACCTTGTTCTTTAATAAATGGATCTATTTCGTTTACATTAAATGGATTAACATTATAAACAACCTCTTCGCGATGATATACAAATTTTTGTCCTACGGGAATATCTTCAATAATTGGCAACTCTTGTAGAAGCAGTTCTTCTTCGTCGTCGTCTACATCCTCGCTGACACCCTCGCCAACACCCTCGCCAACACCCTCGATTGCTCTTTTTATATCTGCACTTTTATACTTGTAAAAAAGCTCTATAATATCGTCATAGGTGTATGTATCTTTCAACTCTTCGATATCAGCGTGTAAAATAAGTTCGCATTCTTGTTTAAGATTGTTTCTATGTGAATTTGTTAGAAAGTCAATAAGCGATTTTTTAGTAACAAGTTTTGTATCGTTGTTAGACAACTTGTTATATAGTTGCGTTGGCGTATACATTATCCCCTGTTTGGAAAAAAGATATACTTCATCAAATGAAATCGGTTTTTCTAGTTTAATATTCGCTATAATCTTTTTTTTAATAGTTTCAATCGTGTCATCTCCATATAAACATTCAAACGAAAATATGATATCTATATTAAATTTTATAATATTTTTTATTTCATTGTAACTAAAAATTTTTTGAAAAAGAATTAGATTTTGTATTACTTCTTCTTGTTGTTGTAATTCTTCCGGTTCGACATTTTCTAATTTTTCTAATTCACTCGCCAACTCTTCGCTTTCCAGATATTGAACAAGCTTATCTGGATCTGTAGCGATAAACGCATTAAAACGCTCATTTAGTTGATCTTCGGTGATTTCCCAATTTCTTTTTGTTAGCGGATTTGTTTTTCCATAAAAAATAACTACTTTACCCGGGATTTGATTATTTGTTTCGTCTCTTTTATTATTTATATAAGCTACTTTAAATATATCTTTTTTTATTCTATCCCGCATTATGGCTATATGGCTATATGGCTATATGGCTATTATATATAATATAATATAAGATATAATATCTTATATATACCTATAATCTTTAATATAATCCGTAATCTTTAATATAATCATTACTATATTAAAAGTATCATATTTTATTTACTATATATAGTAAATATATCTGTCTCCTGTTAAAGTCGTGTATATAATACTAAATGAGTGTAAAACTAATCGTCGCAATGTGTAAAAATAATGGTATAGGATTTAATAATAAAATTCCTTGGAAAATATCCGAGGATATGGATTACTTCTTTAAAAAAACATCCGGAAACTATCTAGGCGATGGGGATAAAAAAAATGTAGTAATCATGGGTCGAAACACGTGGGAATCGTTACCTAAAAAATATAAACCTCTTCCTCGTCGATTCAATATAGTTCTTACTAGAAATGTCGAAAGGTTGCTAGTATTGGATCAACGTGACATTGCGTTCTTATCGTGTATTGACGATGCAATGAATTTATGTTATGGTCAAGGAGAGAAAGGAGAGAAAGGAGAGAAAATATCAAAAATGAAATCGGTTTCATGTAATTTTAATGACATTTGGATTATAGGTGGTTCGTCGGTATATCAAGAATTTATAAAGTGCAACATGAATACAGAACTATCGAAGTATTATATTACCTATATAGATAACGATTATGCATGTGATACATATTTTCCTCTTTTAGAAAATATGAATAAATATCATATTACTCGATTCGAAAAACAAAAGTGCATTGATAACAATACACCCGATAAAACACTACTGAATGTTTACTATATTGTGTTTAAAAAAATAAAATATACAGATGAAAAACGAATAGAAGAATTATTCACTTCGTATAAAAGTAGTGATGAAAAAAAAAGTAACCTTATACTTTATGTAAAAAATGCCGATATAGGTAAATGTGACATGAGTGATATGACGGGTGATCTTGAAATATTATTTTCAATGTTTTGTTCATAGTGTTGTTCATAGTGTTGTTCATAGTGTTGTTCATAGTGTTGTTCATAGTGTTGTTATGATCGTTAGTCAAAAATACGCAACGGGACACAACCTCCGCAATCAATATTTTCATTATCAACAGAACACATTTTTAATTTATTTGATATTATATCTTGCTTAAACATTAAATCTGTCTCCATCTGTTTATTAAACTCTTTCATATCGCATCTCCATGGACATTCTAAAACCACCCCATATGGTTTTACATCTTGTTTGCACATTGAGTCTTTTCTATTTGTGCTATTTGGACTCATACATCCGGCTAAACATTTTGAACCAAAAAGTCTTTTTATAACACCAGACAAGTCCATGGTTAATAATTTGGAAAGATCCATAGTTTTTTGTTCCGGGTCCGTATCTACTTCGTCCATTTTATTTGCTATTTTTTTAATTTCAGATTGTGTATAGTTTTCTATAAGTTTTGTTTGATTTTTTATGGAGTAATTATAGTGTAGTAACACGATACACCCGAATATAATAATAATAATGCATAATGCATATTTATGTTTATAATAGTTTTCAATAAAATTACTTTTAATTATGGAATTTTTTGGCATATGCAATGCAATAGTAATGAATGCTGAATAAATATATACTATAAATATATTATTTTATAGTGTATAGTATACGGGGGGTTTAAGGACACTTACTCTTTATATAAGGGACTTTCATCTATCATCATACCGCAATATGAGATGGGGTTTTTTGAATAGTCTACAGCTTTATAAATATGAATACGCACCGCATTCTCAAGTAAAAATTTGAAATTTTTCCAAAACTCTTCCTTGTGTCCAACAGATTCCGACATCGTATGCGCCAGTTCGTGAATAGAAACAAATGTCAGTGTGTTTTTATCAATAAGCGTATCTCCCGTTTTTGTCGTGTTTAAACAGAATGCAATTTTTTCACCCTTATTTTCACTATACGCGGTATGCTCACTATCAATTTGTGTTTCCATAATAGTCTGGGGGTTGAAATTTTTAATAAGTCGTTGCACGTTTTCATATGTAGGATATGTCTTTTGCATATACGCCACCAGCGTTTTCATATGTTTTGTAACACTTGCTAATAAGTCTGCTGCCATTTCTTGCTTAAGTCTTTCGCGAACACAATATTTATTTCCATCTACATTAGAAGTTATACAATTCAAACCAACCATGTCATTATCAAAATAATACTTTATAAATACTATTAATATGCCTATTGCTACTATATAATTTATTGTATTCATTTTGGTTTGTGTTGTATTATGTTGTGTTGTATTATGTTGTGTTGTATTATGTTGTGTTGTATTATGTTGTGCTATGGTATGAATACCGGTTAGTAAACTTGATAATTATATATATAATCGCTATATAATTATTATTATTATTATTATTATGTGTAATGCTTAATATACCTAGATGTTTTTTTTGATATTTACTGCTTACCGCAACCAATTTCAAGAGGTTGACGGAAGGTGTCGGGTTCGATGGTAGTATTCTGCCAAGGGCTTACAATAAGCTGAGGATTGGGTGGCTCAGAACGAATTTGCAAATTAGCGTTACGAAGACTGCTTCCTACAGTATCGATGCCATTCAAATAACCCGCGTTTAAAAAGTTGACACCTAAATAGTCACCGCTTCCCATTGGCTGAAGACCCCATGCGTTATTACCATCTTTGGGGAGAAGGTCAGAAGGATTGTTAGTGTTGTTGCCGTTGCAATTGGAAGGCATGCCTGACAAGTTAGAGTCGCTTGCATTTAATGGAGAAGAGTCAGTCGCAAATGTTCCTTCATTAGCACCTGCAGGCACCATAGATGAAGGAGAGTATGAATTTGCGTTACCGGAAGCACGTCTATTTTTGGGGGCCATACTTTCGGGCATAAAATTCTTATTTGAAGAATAGTTCATGATCACGTAAATAAGAACGATTCCTCCTAAAAGTAAAAGAACGTGATGTGTCTTAAATGTTTTCTGTAAGTCTTTGAGCATCATTATATAAAATAAATGATAAAATATTTTTATAATTTTAATATTAATTGTCAAATAAGAAAATAAGAAATAAGAAATAAGAAATTATAACAAGACACGAAAAAGTATAGTGTCGTGATATCAGTAAAATTCCTTAATACGATAAATATTTATGAGTTTTTATGTTTCAGAATCGGAACCAGAACCCGCCACGGATCCAGAACCAGATTCAGATCCGGAACCAGATTCTGATCCGGAATCGGAATCGGAATCGGAATCGGAATTATAGTCTGTATCAGAATCGGAATCATCAAGCATATAAGTATTCTTAATCTTTTTAACTTCTAAATATGCATCGAATGCTAACTTTCTTGCAGTTCGAGCCTTTTCTTTGGCGGCTTTATATATTTCATAATAAATATCATTCGGTTTTTTGATTTTTATCTTTTCATCATCGTTTATTTCTAAATCTACTTCCGTAATTTCTGTAATCTCTTTAATCTCCGTGTGTTTCTTGTTTTCATCTTTATTCATAATAGATGATGCTAGAGATGATAATGTATTTGATATAGGTTTGGGTTTAGGTTGGGCAATATTTACACTTGGATTCGTATCGGCATCTTTTTCTATAGTATGCGAAACTGCTAAAGAATCCGTTATATTTTTTTGTTCTTCTTGTTCTTCTTGTTCTTCATGTTCTTCGTGAGATTGGTTACTTTCAGAATCATGCATATTTGTTGATAATACACCCGCATCTATAGTTTTCTTAATTAAACATGATTGAAACACGGGTTTATCTGCCACAATAAGAACCTGACGTATTATGATTTCAAACTGAAAACTTCTTTGAGTAAATTTGATACCTTGTATTTCTAAAACAGATATTACGTCACTTTCCTGTTTTATATCATCGATGGTTAGTTTTTTTTCTGATTCATCGAATACAAAACATGTAGGCACTTTCATAAGATTTTTTGACGGGGCAATATTAGCCCGCATTGAGTAATATTTACCGCCCTTAAATGGTCTTAATGCAGATGTAAATGCATTTTCGATGTCGGACTGGTCAATATCGTTTGTAAACCATGAATTTTTCTTTTCGTGTATTTTTTCAATACACGATTTTTCTAAATTTTCCATGAATTCGATAAAAGATGTATCTTCGTTGGAAAACATTAAGTCAATATATGCCTTTTTACCTGGGGTTGTAATTACTCCTTGCTTGGTAATACATTTAGGGGTTTGTATGTATAAAGCTTCATTTTTAATCCCTATACCTATTTTAGTAAAGAAGGTTCCGCTTCCACCATGCAATGATTCGGGGTGTATTAGCGAAACTTTGCTAAAATCGTAATTAGTATATGTCGTGCAAACGTTTGCATTAGAGGATGAGTGAATATCCATTTAATGCATAGAGAGAAAATATAGATTATAATAACACGCAAAAAATAGATATTTTTTATATCTTTATAAAATATTAGTTTGTTTTTTTAGTTCGCAAATACATGTTACATATTGTGACTTCGGAGGAAGACAAAAAGGAAGACAAAAAGGAAGACAAAAAGGAAGACAAAAAGGAAGACAAAAAGGAAGACAAAAAGGAAGACAAAAAGGAAGACAAAAAGGAAGGCAACAAAGACAATAATTTTAAAGATAAAATATACGACTATTGTTTAGAGTTTATTAAAAAGGATGAAGTCAAAAAGGAGCTCAAGAATCTATTTAAACCCATTATTAGTTTGATCCTGGAAGAAATTTATCCATATATTTATCTGTCATTGTTGTTGGTTATAATTAGCTTCTTTTTAGTTTTAGGCATATTTATTATGTTAATTAAAAGTTATAAATAAAAAATGAAATAAGCTACTATATAGTAAAATTTATTTTTCTAACTAAATAATATAATAGAGTTAAATGGCAAAAAAATACAAATCAAGAACAAGTCGGCATCGGCATCGTCGTTCTAAAAGAGGTGGTCGAGCTCTTTTAGATTCTTCTCCTTATCCTAGCAGTGATGGTGGTTCGTGGAATACTAGTGCCCCTCCAGGAACTGCTGCCTCTGCAGCGGCAGGGTTTAAATCATTTTTAGGCGGATTTGCACAGGGTTCTCCTGCACAAAATGCGGCAGCATTAAATAATTATGCTTTAACCGGTCAAGGACAAGCAGGTGGTGGTCGTTCTAAACGGCGTGGACGTGGACGCAAGAATACCGGAAAGTCTTCTAAAAAAATCTCTCCGAAATCATTTGGTGATAGTAATACTCGCGAGCAACAGATGGCGCAAGGTATGACCCAGGCACAGGCGCAAGCACAGGCCGCGGCTATGCAGCAAGCACAACAACAACAACAACAACAAGCACAAACACAAAGTGGTGGTATGTTTGCATCTTTTGGCGCTTTACTGAAAGAGGCACTTGTTCCTCTTGGTTTGTTGGCCACACAACAGGTATATGCAAAAAGTTACGGAAAACACACGCGCAAGAATCGCAAGTGAATAAATAATACAGCGAACTATAGCAAGTGGAAATATAAGAAATATAAGAAATATAAGAAATATAATTTAATAATATGTAAAACAAATTTAGATATTATTTTATAGTATAGTATAACAACATACGCACGCATATTTACACTACATTATGCAATCTAAGGCTAACAACGGAGGTGGTGCCGCAAATAATGGAAATTTAGAAAAGACCATTCAAAGGTGGGTGGAACTAGACAATGAACTGAAAATTTTGAACGAACAAGTAAAAGAATTGCGAACACGCAAGAATGATACAGAGGATAAAATAATAGACTATGTTAGCGAACACGACATGAACAACAATGTTATAAATATTTCAGATGGAAAACTCAAATTTTGCGAAACAAAACAAACTGCGCCAATTACTTTAGGGTTTTTAGAGAAGTGTTTGGGTGATATTATTTCAAACCAAAACCAGGTGAAACAAATCATGGAATATATTAAAGGAAAACGTGAACATAAGGTTGTTCCCGAAATTAAACGTTATTATAATTAGTTATGTAATAATCGTTATCTTATCCGATATTATTTATATGTATATAATAGGTATATACATATAACACAAATAACACAAGTAACACATATAAAATAAAAACTTGAATATCATACTACGATGTTACGTCAGGACGATCTTATTTTCTGTAAAACAGAATCAGGGATAACAAGTTGTGGTTATAACATTAGCAATATGCTCCTTAAAAATACATTAAATTCACACCATGGACATGATATGAAAGGTAAAAGTAAAGACGATATACGCATTGCAAAACTTATGGAGGATTTAGTTGTTCCTTCTGGGCTATACTATTGTCACCCGATGACCAAGCACAAGGTATTCAATTATAAACCCGCGCAACCTCATTCGCAGCGAGAGAAGGGTGAGAAGGGTGAGAAAGACGAAATAGATATAACAAATGGAATGTTGGATGAATCCACATACGATAAGTTGCTTAGTCTTGTATCTATGGATAAGAAGAAATTATTTGATAAAAAAACAAGAAAAAATAAAGGTGCAATATTCCAAAAAGTTAAGGAAGGATCTATTGGATCTGTTGGATCTGTTGGCTCTGTTGGCTCTGTCGACACGGATCTAAATGTAGAACTTTCCAAAGGTGAGAAAAGAGAGAAAGGTGAGAAAGGTGAGAAACCACAAAAAAAGAAATCAATTAAAATAAATACACAGAAGTTACTTGAAAAGCGTGAAGGAAAACAAAAACCAAATCAAAGAAAAACTAAGAAAGTAAGATTTGCAGATTTTTAATCGATCGCCAGTCATTCCGTATATTCATCCGATACTGGTGTATATTTTATTTGAAATTTAATAATTTTATATTCGCGTATAAAATTATGAAAAATGATTTACTTACACTACTCTACCCCAATATGCTCCAACTATTTTTGTTAAATGGCGAAAGCAACATTTCGGGAACTTTCTTCTTCCAGTATTCCAGTTTACGTTGTAACTCTTGGTCTTTCATGCTAACGGGGTAAACCGGTGTGTTCAACATTGAAGCTTGTTCGGCAGCAGTAATAATCGGCTTATAACCATAACAATTTACACCATATCGTGCATTGGGATTGTCAACACGTCCTCCATTTATTCCGGGGCGTCCGCAATCGTCCTTGTGACCTTCTATCGTTTGCAACTTGTCCCATGTTTTCTTCTGTGTAGGGAATAATATCATTTGGTCATCGGACCACCCATAGTTGCACCATTCTGCGCCTTTATTGTATACGGATTCGACTTGGTCATATGTTGCTAAACCTCCACCATATGCCTGGCAAATCGCTTTTGCATCATCATATGTATACTTATTATCCGGAATATTGTATACTTCTTTTACAAGTTTTATTTGAGGGACTGCACTTTCACCTGGTGGTTGCTGAATCGTCAAGTCTATCTTTGGTTTATCTGTAAATAAATCTTTAATTCCTGCGGTTATATTTACATTGAAAAAATACTGGAAACCATTGATTATAAGAAGAATTATAAAAACACTCCATAGTATAATTTCCAATGTTCTTTTACCGGATGATTCGCCGCCGGCACCTGACCCCGAACCTAAACCACCGACCCCACCATCTCCCGCGCCTTTATTTCCTAAAGAAGAAAATAGAAAATAATATAACACTAAAACTACAACAAAAACCACTATAATAATAATACGTGTAGTTACGGACGTTGAATCTAACTCTTTTTTACCGGTTGTTGCTATTTGACTAATATATTGTAATGGGTCACCCTGTAAACCTGTTAATGAATTGTAACTTATGCTCATTTTATATATATAAAATACTATATATAAAACTAGATATAAATTTTATTTTATAGAAATATATATCGATGTTTTGATGTTTTGATGTTTTGATGATTCGATTTTAGCCCAATTAAGTATTTTATGTATATTGCTTATTCATACTTTTTTTACGATAAAAAAGGCAATATGGTGTATTACCACTAATCATATCTGCGTCTATAGTTATTTCTTTTACATTAGTATCGTTGAAGTTATACCATTTCCCATTTGCATTTTTAATCGTTGCGCTATAGTGACCACCTTCTACTTGTCCATGGTGGTTACAAATCGCATATAAGTCGTATATATATGCTTCCTTTCCATATCCTTCTACATATCGCGAAAAATCGACATCTTGCAATGGAATATCAATAAACGCCTGGTTCTTTTTTGTCCTTCCCGTTGCATATGAGGTTATAAACCTCTTAATATCAATTATCATTACATTTGGAAGACTCCAAAATGTAATTCTTTTATTTACCGCTTCCTTTTGATTTGTCGCCTCGTTAAACCACATATTATCTCCGTCTAATGTCTCCTTTTCACATTGTTTATCAAAACAATCAAATAATGTAATATTTTTATCCGTTTTCTCAATGTGCAGCTCTTCTTTGGTCGGAATTGGAAGATGAATAATCATGAATGGTTCAGGTGTTATACTTAGATATTTCGTATCCGCGTCGCGTGATGATGACGATGACGATGACGCAATCGGTGTCAAAACAGAAACATGGATTCCAAAAAATATATTTAATATTTCTGAATAATCTTTCGTATATTTTTGCTTCATCATTTCATAACATTTTTTACCCATTTCGTCTTTTTTTGTTCGAATGTTTCCTTTGATATCCATGATAACTTCGCGCGTGAGTGCGTTATGAAATGACTCTAAAAGAAAAATTAAAAATTCAGGTAAATCATTTTGTGACCACCCAGAAAATAATTCGTGATTTGTTGCCTTCGAAATACGTTGCACGGAGTTAATAAATCTACCTGGTGATATGACGCAATTTTGACTCCACATAAGTTTGCGAAGGTCGTCCCATTCTACTAATAAAACTGACTCTGGTTTATTATTTAAGCTTTTCCTATAACTCCCTTCGCCCTTTGATAAAAAGTTGTTGAATTCATATGTATGCGATAAACACTGAATACAAGAGTTGATAAAACACGTATTCCCCAAATTTGTAAGACCCGTTATACCACCATTCGCATAGTTTGGTAATTTTTCTACCGGCGTTGATGTCATTGTGTATATACTTTTAAGCAAGTCGTAGTTATTATATTATACAAATTAATATTTAAACATTTTTATTATATATATATAATATATCACAAATATCCTATCAGCATGAATACCAATACTACTGAAAATAATAGAAATAGTATCATACCACACGATAGCACTTCAAGAGGGTATAGTGTTCAAAATTCTTTTTATGATAGTCCGTATAATATGGATTTCGAGTATGGTTACCTTAACCTCATTGTCAACATATCATCGTTTAATGCAAGAACACAAGATATGTTTTTAAACCTTGAAAGTAATCTTTCGAATATTATAGAACTACAAACTGAAAGAAGGCGGCGTCATCTTGAAGCGAGAGAAACGAGAGAAGCGAGAGAAACGAGAGAAGCGAGAGAAACGAGAGAAGCGAGAGAAACGAGAGAAACGAGAGAAACAAATGAAAATTCATATATGTCAGAGCCCACATCACCCCTTGCATCTTCGCATCCGACGACTTCCCATACATCAAACACGCCCCCACCACCCCCGCCGCCTCTGCCGCCCCTACCCAATAATAATCTGAATTCTATTTTTGGAACAAGAAATGTTTTTTTAGGATTGAATCCAAGCACGCTATATAATAATAGTCCCAATCTTGGGCAAACCGCAAATGGGGGTATTAGAAGAAACTATAACGGGCTTACTATCCAAGAGATTGAAGAAAATACCGAGATAGTAAACTATGATTCTATAAATGCAGATCAAATACTAAATACGGAATGTCCAATTAGCAGAGATGTATTCAATTCGACTTCAATAGTCCTTCGCTTAAAAGAGTGCAGACATTGTTTTGTCCCTTTTCGTATCATGACGTGGCTTGAATCGCATTCAACATGTCCTTTATGTAGATGTAATGTGGCTCCTGCTGCTGCTCCTCCTGCTGCCGCTGCTGCTCCCACAACTCCGACAACTACATTTTCAAATATTCTAAACAATATAAGAAACAATAGCAATTTGGACAATTTGTCAATTGATAATATTAATGATGACTCTTTTGTATTTTCATTTGATTTGCCGCGACCCACCATAAATGCCGCACAGGGTCAAGACGTTACAAATGCATATCTTTCAACATTATCTCAACTATTTTCAAATACGACCAATACAAGGGTGAGGCAAAATGATGAAACAACAGACACCCCTGCGAATACCGCAGCGAATACCGAAAGCAATGAAACAAATAATGTATATGAAGAAGTAGATTAGTAGATTTATTGCTTTGTAGTGTTGGGCATAGGTCATAGGTGGGCATTATCGGGTGAGGGGGTTACATAAAATTGAAACCAAAAATGCTGTATAATATGAGTATACAGCGACAACAAGCGACGAACGACGAACGACATCCAACTTCAAACATCAATATGCCTCGCAGATCATCCTTCTTCATGTATCCTGTGAACAATCCCGACGACCCAAACAACGATGACTACGACTTTCGTGTTATCTTGCCATCGTTGTTTAATATTTACGACAATGTATTTGTCAACGGACTAATATGGATGTGGAATCAATTCAAAAGACTATGGCCCATTTTCTCGTGGTTATACTATGCATGCGGATACTATATCATGTGGATTGTGTTGCATTACGCAGCAATACACTTATACCCCGATTTTTGCGGACCTTATACTATTTTAGGATTCCTTCTGTCGCCATTCATGATTTCGGCACCCCATTGTATCGCCATGCGGTGGATCATCAGCGAAGGTTCAAGTATCATCAATGCGATGTGGATTGCAATTGGAGGTGTCATCATCAACAAAATTATGCGGCGTTGACAACAAAAAAAATAATATATGGTGAATATATTTTATATTATTTTTTACTTCTTTTTTTATCGTTATTTCTTCTTAAAGAAGTTCATAATGCTCTGATTCTTCTTACTTGCATTATCAATTTCAATCAAATAATCGTCGAATAAAATCTTCTTCACTTCTTTATTCCGCAAATCCGTTATCTTCTTCTTTATCTTTTCTTCATCTTCGCCATCCAGTAGTTTGTCATTCCACGACTCAATTGACCGCCGCAATGCAGGAACATGTCGCTTATAGCTCGGAATATTCTCCAACACCAGTGCAAACACCTGTTGCAAGGGTTTCATAATCTGATTCGTAATATAGAAAGCATAATTCGGTTTTATTTTATTCGCCAGGATATATTCGGGGTTTTCTATTCTCTCGCCTTGTAGTGCCTTCTTGTCCGGATTCTGGATATATACAAACGGGATTCGGTCACCAATACTTGGCTTATTTCCGGGGTCACGTTTGCCCATTCTATCCGCCAATACTTTATGTGCAATTTGCGCCGGGTTTTTGTATCCACTTCGAAGCGATTTTGAAATAATCAGTTTATCCATCGGCACCTTCTCTTGGACCAAATTTTGTAGCGACGATTTTAAGAACTGAATTGCGGTTTCGACATTTTGTTCCTTCATTAGGATGTCGATCACACCTCCATAGATATCTTTGACGATGGGTGCATTATCGCGGCGTTTCAGAACGATACCCATACTTTTGCATTTCGGTTTCTCCGGTTTGTCTTCATACAACATGCCAATATATCGCTTTTTCGATAGAAGACAAAATGGCATAAGCGTTTTTTCATAGACCCACGCATGCGGCTGCTTCAAGAATCGCGTTGCAAGATGCCCGACCTCTTTTGCAAACTCAATCGTAATCTCCAGTGCATCCTTTCCGCGAATCGGTGTGCCATCCGGTGTTGCAAGATTGAATGTGAAGAATACAGAATCTGTATTGTGAACTATCATATTTCCAACACCTGCAGCAAAGTGATGATTTTCTGTAGTGAGGTCATAAACAAACTCATTCTCTGGATATGAGATTTCATGTATTTTTTTCACCATGTTGGTATTGGTATTGGTGTTGGTTGCAACTTTTATGATATAGTCTGATATCCCATTTTCAATAGTATAGTCTAATGAAAGTGTATGTCCATGAAACTTATTAAGTTCATCCCATTTAAGTGCCGCCTTATATTGTGATGTAGGAATCACAACTTTTTTACCAACATTTATTCTAATATTTTCGGGATGTTTATATGTATCGTGTTCAAAATGCAATAATTCAGTCTTATTTTTAACAACATCCTTTGGCGATATTTCGTTACCATTTATATCAACAAGTGAATGGTCATCGGTTACATCCACAAGTCCTGTATGTGTTAATACTCGAATCATTTTTTTATGAGGTGCAAGTCTATGACGAATAATACGATGAAGTTTTGTCCACCCTTTATCAGACCATGTTTCTATATTCATTGACGGAATCATTTCACAATATTCTTTCCCTTCTTTTCCTTCTTCTTTACTATAAACCCATCCATTTTCGTCCCCATATCGTTTTGCTAACTCGTCTATCTGTATAATATTTATTTCTTGCCCGGTATGTCTAACATATATTGGTGTATAGTTTGCAACGCTATCACCATAGATATACTCAGCTTTCGTATTTACAAACCCAAATTTCTTCGACTCCATTTTGGCATCCCCATACACTTCCTCAACAACACGCTTTCCATATGTCAGCAGTTTGCGTCCCGTCGCGGTAGTAGATGCCGCAATATCCACATCATAAAACGTGCTTGTTTTGGCACCACATTGTCCATAAAGCGAGTTCGCAGTGACTTTATAACCGAGCTGCCGTTTGTCTAAAATATTCGCCATAAAGGGGTCTTCGGTTGCTTCCGCCAGTTTGCGCGTAGCTTTTCTTGCAGCAAGTAGTTCTTCAAGCACATCGGGCATAATTGCCTTCACGCCATCGCGGGGTTGTGCGAATCGGCATATTTTTTTACCATTCAATGTTTTCACTGCTTTACCTCTACCATTTGGAACCCACTTATATGTGTCATAGGTGACATCCACGTATTCGTATCCAGACAAGTTATCGTAGATATAATTTCCCGACGGATCTTTCACACCTGTTTCGCGAACCAGTTGTCCTGCCAAGTCGAATTCTTTTGTCCATACTTTGCTATCATGCGACAAATTCTCGCTAATCATGGATGACGGATATAGCGACGAATAATCCAAACATGCAACCGGATTGTCCAAATATAAATTGCATTTCGGCGGAAGACAAATTGCACCCTCGTAGCTTTCATTTCCGAATGAACGCTCAATAACGGGCATGAGCGTCCGCTTCTCGCGACATTTCTTCGCAATAAAACTCGTCAGTTTAATACTTTGACCGCGCAATACAAGGAAACTGATCGGCACACTGCAAATCTTCGACATCTCGATATACCCCGTCATCACATCGATTTTGTTCATAAGATGGTGCACCAAGTTACAATCCTGAATACAATATTTCGCAATAATTGCGCGCTCTTTTGGTCCTTCGTTTGTCATGCGAAAGATATCCTGGGGCGTTACGTCGTCTTTTGCTAAACCCCAGCGCACCGATTTCGTCATATCCGGCATTTCGCATCCTTCGATTTCGAAACTGCGTTCTTCCGGATTCACGTTCAGCACTTTGAATTTCTCGCCTTCTTTATACATATCCGTCGAGTGACTGGATTCTTCGAAATGAATATAGTTGCCATTTTCAAGACCCATCAAATTCGAGCTCGCGATTTTCGTATTTCCGCTAGGCAAGTGTTCAATTTTTTTCACACCATCGCCAATAAAGTAACCCGCACAATAATCCAACTTATAAGATGAGAGATTGAAATCACGGCGTAAATAATTATACAAATCCACTTGCAACCGCCCCGTCATATCAATATAGTGCAAGTCATGCTGACCGCTTGCAATGACAATAGTGCTTTCCTTGATACCTATTTTGCCCGTTTTATAGTCACGCGTCCCGCAAAATTCGCCCTTGTTTCGCGAAAGTGCAAGAAATTCAGTTTCGCACGAGTTTTCCAGCGAACGCTGAAACATAAACTGGTAATCAAACCCGAAAATGTTGTATCCGATAATAATATCCGGATTCTCGTGCTGAATGATTTGCGTCCATGCGAGCAATAATTCGCGCTCTGTTTTGCATGTCTGTATTTGGGAGTTTGCAACTTCGTCCTTCAGAGTGTCACATGTGTCTAGAACGATACAATGATTCAAGTAGGGGCGTTTGTTGCCGTAGGTGAGAAACGTCGAACCAATAAATGTTACTTTATCACCTTCGACAGGTGGGAATATTTCTTGCAAGGATACATTCAACATATTGATTTTGGTTTCGCGGTCCATTTTGTCGGAATGACATAACAATAGATGAACCGGAGTTTCTTTTGGTGTTTCTTTTGGTGTTGGTTCTTTTGATTTCTTGGTAGATTTTTTAGGGGCTGGTGCTGATGCTGATGCTGGTGCTGGTGCTGATGCTGATGCTGGTGCTGGTTTTGCTTTCGGTCCATTACCAGCATATGCACGCATTAACGCATCTGCCTCGTCGCCCTCGTCGCCCTCGTCGCCCTCGTCGTCGACATGAGCACCTTCGCATTCGTCTTCTTCTACTATCTCAACGATATCTTCCTCGTAGTCATTCGCGTCGCCTTCTGCATCGTCTTCGCCGCCGCCATCTCCATCTCCCTGGTTCGCATCTTGCGACATTTTTTCAAACATTTTCTCAATCGTATTTAAATCTTGTAGCTTCGCACTAGACTGAATATCGGGAATATGATACGAAATCCATACACCAAATAGCGTCGCAAGTCGCGACTCGCTAACTTTGATTTTCGTATAAATTCGGTCAACATCGCCGTGAGGGTCTTTCTCATGATGAAACGCAGTATATACGATTTTTTTAAGGAGTTTCTCGATCGTTTCATATCGCGCCGCTTCGGCATTCGCATCTGCATTGGCACCGCCACCACCACTACCACTACCATCCATATTTCGCAAAACTGCACCGCAAATGTCTACCATATTTGTCGCAAGTTTTTTATAAGTTTTTATCGGAATCGGAAAATCGCCATGACTACTGCTCGCCTCAATATCAAAACTACATATTTTATAAGGCACGATGGTCTCTTTCGTGTTGAGAGGAACAATGTATTTTGACTCGATTTCGTATTCGTATGTGCACGTCGTCGTTTTTAACCCACCACGCACCTGTTTGACACGCTTGGACTGAAATCCAATCCAGCCGGATGGACTGATATCATGGATATGAAAGAACCGCAAAATGGGTGGAATATTGGCTTCATATATTTCCGTCCTTGTATTGGAATAGTAGTAACCATCGCGACGAAGCACTTGTTTTCCGGCCTTGAAATTAAACCACATACCTTTCACCTTGTTCATCGTCGCAATATTTTTAAATTTGATTAATACGAACTTGTGCTCCTTTCCAGCATCAAATCCGTATAACTTTTTGCGCTTGATAAGTTTTGAATCAAAATCTAGAACCGAATCTTGGTAGTATTTTCCAAGTTTATCTTTCAAATGCGAAACAAACGCGGACTTCTGTGGAATCGTCCACTCGTCGCCCACTTTGATATAGAAGAAGGGGCTATAATCGCGAACAAATATTGCACAGGTTTCGCCCTTCTCGTTCAAACCGAACATTTGAATCGTAGTAAACTTCTCGTCTTTTTTGAATTTGTTTTCGCCTCTGGTGTCGGCGTCGTTGTTGGTGTCATTGTCGTCGCCATCGCCGTGGCCGTCGCCGGTTTCATCCTTGTTTTCTTCGCGTTTTTCGTCAAAGATATTGAAGTCAAATAGACGGAACGATGTGTCTACGTCTTGTAGTTGTGTTATAGATGGTGTCGATGTTGGTGTCGTTTTGCTCATGTTGATGCCGTTAATACTATATATGATTTAATGTTTATTATCTTTATCAATTTTTATGTTGAAAAAATAATAGTATAATAGTTATAATAATATAGTAGTTATAGTATATACATAGTAATATTTTTATACTATAATAAACCTATGATGAGAGATAAAAACGTAGAAGTTATAACTATAAGCACAGAGAAAAAATTTTACTATCCGCATTTAGTAGAGTCATGTAAAAAAAATAAAGGGAAACTAACAACCTTGGGAATGGGGGAAGAATGGAGAGGTTATAACTGGAAATTTAGAAAAATGATAGATTATTTAACTAACTTAAGTGGCGACACTATAGTATGTTTTGTTGACGGATATGATGTAATATCTTGCAGAGACTTGACAGAACTGGCTGACGAGTTTATAAAATTAAAGAATAAATATAAATGCAAAATAATTGCGGGATGCGATGACTACGGGTTTACAGGGAAAAAAATAGTTGCTCATATGTCGTTTGGGAAATGTGATAATCATTATTTAAATTCTGGAACATATATAGGTTATGTAAAAGACTTGAAAGATATTATTTCAAAAATATATCAACTTAATCCATCAGATTCGGCTGATGACCAAGTTTTAATGATACAATACTATAATGAACATCCTGGTGAAATTCATATTGACCATGAATGTAAACTATTTCTTACATTGTTATATCCACTTATAGAGGTAGATTATTTTACACTAATTACTATAAATAATAATAAACTACACGCCGTTGACTATAAAAGTATGCCATTTTTTGTTCATGCGCCGGGAAATGGATTTTTAAATAATATTATTATTAAGTTAGGATATGGAACTCCAGATAGTGACGTTAAAAACAAACTGACTTATGCGATGGCAGACAAACTATATTATCATTTAAAAAGAATGGTCATAGATTATAAATATATCTTTTTATCTATAATAGTTATATTGGTTGTTATAATGAAGAACAAAAATACAACTATTATTAAAAAAATAAAATATAGTAATAAACATAAAATATAACCTACTTACTACTTTACTATTATTTAATAAAATTGTCTATTGCTCTACAAACATTCAAATTATTTTGGTATACTATAATTACTATGAAAACTGCAACAAAAATATCTATCGTATAGTGTGCTCTTGTCGATATTAGTAAAAATGCCATTATCAGTGATAACAATGCAAATGTAAAAAAATTTATATACTTTTTATTATAAATAACTAATAGAGACATAAAAACTACTGAAAAATGTCCACTATATACTTTATCATAACACCCACCATTATATAAAGATGCATTTTTTATATCACATTTTTTATCTTTTGGTAATATAGTCAAATGAATTATGAATAATCTAAATGCAAATATGGTTATCATAAAACCTGCTATATTATAAAATAATTTTAGGTCTATAAAAAGTATAAATGTTAAAAGAATAAATGGGATAGCTTCGACTATTACCGATAATTTTCGAATAGATGGTAGATTGTCGTGAATAATATCATATACTTTTGACTTTTGCTTTGATCTTACGATTTCATAAAAAACCTCACTTTTATTTTCTAGTTTATAAAAGACTTTTTTACATACTACAAGGTATATTACAAAAATAACACCTATTACTCCTAATTTTTTTAATAATGTTATATTCATTTCGCGTATTTATATATTTATTTTTTTATTATATACTTATGTAATAAAAAATAATGCGATATGTTGTTGTTTTATTTTACTGCATTTAGCATCTACATCTGTGACCACGCGATCTGCATCTCTTTGTGCAGCAGGGTTTAGATCGCCCGCGGTAGCATGGGCATGTAGAGCGTTTGCATCCACCAGGACATCTGCATGCGCGGCACTTTCCGTTACGCCTAGTCTTATTTTTACGCGAACGTGAACGCGTATTTCGTCGTCGTCTTGAACCGCCTTGTTGTGGTAGGGATGACGTCATTCCTGAGCA
>Ga0209550_10001113_pt1 | contig 25896 bp, 23 predicted proteins | sample LauGreSuBDMM15SN_2_FD_187567 | JGI IMG/M metagenome (GOLD analysis project Ga0209550, IMG submission 187567) | Freshwater lake microbial communities from Lake Michigan, USA - Su13.BD.MM15.SN (SPAdes) (version 5) | ecosystem: Environmental > Aquatic > Freshwater > Lake | place: Lake Michigan... | reverse complement strand
CCCGAAACATTGTCAAGCATCGAATTGCAATGGGACAGGCGTTGTGCACTGGGCGTTGTGATGGCCGCCGCTAACTACCCCGCGACCCCCGAACTTGGGCAGGAGATTCACGGACTCCCACCTGATACGGATGAGGCCATGGTGTTTCACGCTGGCACGGTTCTTAAGGACGGCAAGATTTTCACCAGCGGTGGAAGGGTATTGTGCGTGACCGCCCTTGGCGACACTGTCAAGCAAGCCCAGACACACGCCTACGCTTTGGCTGATCAACTGCATTTCAAAGGGATGCAAATGCGACGTGACATTGGGTTTCGTGCTATTCGCCGATAAAACCAATCATCTGACCTAAGGCAATATCTCCATGAACCCTTCTTTTGAACCTGTCAGAGACTACTTGCTTGGGTTGCAACACCGCATTACATCGGCCCTGAGTGCCATCGACGGCCATGCTTTTATAAGTGACCCATGGGAAAAACCTCCAGGCGAAACACTTCAAGGCAATGGCATCACCCAAATTTTAGAAAACGGCAATGTGTTTGAACGTGCAGGGTGTGGTTTTTCGCATGTGCGGGGTCCCAAATTACCCCCATCTGCAACGCAACATCGCCCAGAGCTGGCAGGCTCATCTTTTGAGGCGATGGGGGTATCCTTGGTCTTTCATCCGCGCAACCCATATGTGCCCACGGTGCATTTGAATGTTCGGGCTTTGTTGGCCCAACCAGTGTCAGGTGATGCTGTGGCTTGGTTTGGCGGCGGCATGGATTTAACGCCTTACTATGGTTTCGATGAAGACGCGCGTCACTTTCACAACCAATGCAAACAATCCTTAGATGGTTTTGATAGTTCCTATTACCCCCGTTTTAAAAAATGGTGTGATGAGTATTTTTTTCTCAAGCACCGAAACGAACCTCGTGGCGTGGGCGGTATCTTTTTTGACGACTTTTCTGAACTTGGTTTTGAGAAGAGTTTTGCCATGATGCAAAGTGTGGGAAACGCTTTCAACGAAGCTTATTTGCCCATTGTCAGCAAACGCATGGACACGGCCTACGGTGAACGTGAACGTAACCACCAACTTTACAGACGGGGTCGCTATGTGGAGTTCAATTTGGTCTGGGACAGGGGCACCCACTTCGGTCTTCAATCCGGTGGCCGCACCGAGTCCATTCTGATGTCTTTGCCACCCATGGTGAGTTGGTCCTATCAGCAAACGCCTGAAGCTGGTTCGGCAGAAGAAAAACTTTATTCCCACTTCTTGGTACCCCAAGATTGGGCTCAAGGCGCTTGAGCCAAGCACTGCACATCGGTATTTTTGGCGGGGCTTTTGACCCACCTCATCTTGCGCACCATGCCTTGGCCCAAGCGGCCATTGAGCAACTGAAATTAGAGGTTTTGTACATCGTTCCTACGGGCCACGCTTGGCATAAGTCACGTGTCTTGTCCGACGCCAGCCACCGCTTGGCCATGGTTCGCTTGGCTTTTCAAAACATGCCGCAAGTTGTTGTAAATGACATGGAAACGCAACGCGAGGGAGCGAGCTATACCGTCGACACCCTAGAGGAGTTACAAGTTCGCCACCCCAATGCCCATTTTTATGTTCTTGTCGGTGCTGACCAAGCCGCAAGCTTTACCCTTTGGAACCAATGGGAACGGGTACTGGAGATGTCCCAGTTGGCGGTGGTTCAACGCTCTGTCAGCAATGCTGACCAGGCCGACTCTCACGAGTGGCACAATCTCCCCTTCGAACGGGTTTTGCGAATGCAAATGCCTTTGATGGATATCAGCTCTTCCTCCGTGCGTGCCAGCTATGCGGCAGGCCAACCAGATTCTGAGCTTGTCAGTCCTCTCGTTGCCCATTACATCCAACAAAACCAACTCTATTTAGAACCCCATGACAGAAGCCGCTGAAAAAAAAGACGTTCAAAAACTGCAAAGAAGCATTGTCGACAGCCTAGAGGATGTCAAAGCGCAAGACATCGTGGTCTTCAATACCGAACATTTGTCCTCATTGTTTGAGCGAGTCGTCATCGCCAGTGGCACTTCCAATCGACAAACCAAGGCCTTGGCCGCCAGTGTGCGCGATGGGGTCAGAGATGCCGGTTTTGCCAAGCCTCGCATGGAAGGTGAGGACAACGGGGAATGGATCATCGTTGACTGCGGCTCTGTGGTGGTCCACATCATGCAGCCGGCCATTCGCACCTACTACCATTTGGAAGAGATTTGGGGCGAGAAACCTGTACGCATCAAACTTGGCGCACCCAAGCCCATCATTGAAAAACCACCTGCCACGGTGAAAACGGTGAGCGCCAAGCCTGTGGCCAAAAAGACCTCTGCTGTCAAAAAGACTTCGGCTGCTAGCAAAACCCCAGCTGCAAAAAAGACACCTGCCGCCACCAAGACCCCCGCGGTTAAAAAACGTCCCACAGCACCCCGTAAAAAATGAAGCTGTGGGTGGTTGCAGTAGGTATGCGCGTACCTGACTGGGCACAAACCGCTTGGGATGATTACCTTAAGCGACTTCCCCCCGAAGCTGGCGTGGGTCTTAAAACTGTCAAGGCAGAGCCACGATCTTCTCGAACCACGACGCAAATTTGGGCCGCTGAAAGAAAACGCATTGATGAAGTTTTGCCGCGTGAATGTCACAAGATTTGGCTTGATGAGCATGGGCAACGCACCACCACCATGGAACTTGCTCAGCGGTGGAGCGGTTGGCAAGCCGAGGGCCAAGACGTGGCTTTCATCATCGGCGGCGCAGATGGCTTCGATCCTGCGATTCGAAAAGACGGCAGCTCCTTGCTTCGCTTGTCTGACATGACCTTACCCCATGCCATGGTCAGAGTGGTGCTGATCGAACAACTTTACCGTTGCTGGTCCATCATGAGCAACCACCCTTATCACCGCGAATGAGTGCTTTCCCTTTTGTTTATTTGGCCTCGCAAAGCCCACGGCGACAAGCGTTGCTCGATCAAATTGGCGTTGCATACCAGGTGCTGCTGCCAGTTGACGCTGAGGCAGCAGAGGCATTAGAAGCAGTCTTGCCCCACGAGCCGGCACTGAAGTATGTGAAACGCGTCACCCGATTGAAAGTGCAAGCTGCCTTGCATCAACTACAGCATCAGTCCTTGCCCTACGCTCCCGTATTGTGCGCAGACACCACCGTGGTGGTAGAGAGCCAAATATTGGGTAAACCTGCCAATACCAACGAGGCTAAAGAGATGCTGGGCCTGTTGTCAGGCAAAACGCACCAGGTGTTGACGGCAGTCGCTATCGGTCACAATCAAGATATACACCTTGCCTTGAGCCGTTCCCGCGTTAAATTTGCACCTATGACAGCAGCAGATATCCAAGCCTATGTAGCCAGCCAAGAACCCATGGGGAAAGCCGGGGCCTATGCGATTCAAGGTCGCGCCAGTGCATTCATTTCCCATGTTTCTGGCAGCTACTCGGGCATCATGGGTTTGCCTTTGTATGAAACCACCCAATTACTGAAACAGATCGGGGTTGTCTGAATGCAACAAGACATCCTTATCAACTGGGCTCCGCATGAAAGCCGCGTAGCGGTGATCGAAAATGGCGCCTTGCAAGAAGTTCATATCGAGCGGTCACTTGAGCGTGGCTTGGTCGGTAATGTCTATCTTGGCAAGGTCGTTCGGGTGCTGCCCGGTATGCAGTCTGCGTTTATCGATATTGGTTTAGAGCGTTCTGCGTTTTTGCATGTTGCCGACTTGATGAGCAGTGTTAACGCCAAACATGCAGACCCTGAAGCCACACCGCAACCTGTTCTTCCCATTGAAAAGCAGGTGTTTGAAGGCCAATCGATGTTGGTGCAGGTCATGAAAGACCCCATGGGCACCAAAGGCGCTCGTTTGTCTGCCCAAATCAGCATTGCAGGAAGGCTGCTGGTGTTTTTGCCTCAAGATGATCACATCGGTGTTTCCCAAAAGATACCTGCCGAGCAACGTCAGGTTTTGCGCGAGAGGCTGTCGACACTTGCGCACCTAAGCGAAGCCAAAGGTGGATTTATTCTTCGCACCAACGGGGAAGAGGCCTCAGACCAAGAGCTCAGCGAGGACATTGCTTATTTGCGAAAAACTTGGGAACGCATTCGCGCTGCCAGCCTCAACCAATCTGCCAAGTCTTTACTTCACCAAGATTTAAACCTGTTGCAACGGGTGCTTCGTGATTTTGTATCGGAAGGCACTCAAACTATTCGCATCGACTCTCGCGAGCAATTTGAAATGATGATGTCTTTTGGCAAAGAATTCATGCCGTCCTCAGTTGACAAACTTGTTCACTACAAGGGTGAGCGACCTATTTTCGATTTGTTCAATATTGATGAAGACATTGCTTTGGCATTAGGGCGCAGAGTCGATCTGAAATCGGGTGGCTACTTGATCATTGACCAAACCGAAGCCATGACCACGGTGGATGTGAATACCGGTGGCTTTGTCGGTGCCAAAAGTTTCGACGAAACCATCTTCAAGACCAATTTGGAAGCTGCAGGTGCCATTGCCCGTCAACTGCGTTTGCGCAATTTGGGCGGCATGATTGTCATTGACTTCATCGACATGCAAAGGCAAGACCACCAAGCGGCAGTGCTCAGCGAGTTTGGCAAACAACTTTCCAAAGACCGCGTCAAAACCTCGGTCAGTAGTTTTTCTCCCTTGGGTTTGGTAGAGATGACCCGCAAGCGAACCCGCGAGTCACTGGCCCATTTGTTGTGTCAAGCTTGTGCCAGCTGCCAAGGTCGTGGCATTGTCAACACGACACGCAGCGTGGCCTACAACATATTGCGTGAAATTTTGCGAGAAGCTCGTCAATTCAACCCTAAAGAATTTCGCGTTCTTGCTTCACCCGCGGTGATTGAGTTGCTTCAAGAAGAAGAAAGCCATCATGTGGCCGGACTGAGCGACTTTATTCGCAAGCCCATCTCTTTGATGACAGAAGTAGGCATGGGGCCAGAGGACTACAACATTGTGTTGCTATGACATCTGGCCACAGCATTCCCATATTGACCTACCACCATACCGAGCAAGCCCCGCCCAAGGGATTTCCGATGCGCAGTTTATGGGTGACACCATCTTCTTTTTCGACACAAATGCATTGGCTTGCCCGTCTTGGCTACACAGGACTGGCCATGTCAGACCTGATGCCTTATTTACGCGGTGAAAAAAAAGGCAAGGTGGTGGGCATCACCCTTGATGACGGTTACCAAAGCAATGTCTTACATGCGCTTCCTATTTTGAAAAGCCATGGCTTCAGCGCTACTTGTTATGTCGTGAGTGGTCAGCTTGGTCAGCATAACGAGTGGGATAAGGCGCTTGGCATCGCAAAAGCTGCCTTGATGAGTTTTGAAGAGATGCGTACATGGGCGGATGAGGGTATGGAAGTGGGCTCGCACACATGTAGTCATGCAAATTTGAACCAACTTTCCTTGGCTGAGGCTGGCCATGAATTACTTCAAAGCAAAAGTGACCTAGAGAACCTTTTGCAAAAACCAGTGACCCAATTTTGCTACCCCTATGGCCATTTCTCGCCTGAGCATGAAGCCTTGGTTTCACAAGCGGGCTATTTAGCTGCAACGACTACCCATCGTGGTAGGGCCTGTCCAACAGACAGAATGACTGCGCTACCAAGGGTTCCAGTGGTTCGCTCAACCAACCCGATTCAATTTCTTCTCAAAGTATTGACACGCTATGAAGACAGCAAAAGATTACCTTAGGTCAACATGGCTATGGCATCACCACGCTTGAAAGTTGCTGTGCTGCACCGCACCTTTCGCAGAGATGCGGGAGGCGCAGAGGCTTATGCTGTGGCCATAGCTTTGGCGTTGTCTGGGTCACACGATATTCATGTGTTTGCCCAAGAGATGGACCACACGTTGGGCGCAGTGACATACCACCGCATTCCTTTGTTTTTCAAACGTCCAAGGTGGCTTAACCAATTGTGGTTTGCTTTAGCTACATGGTGGTTCACTCGGCACGGTTTTGATATTGTGCATTCGCATGAAAACACTTGGCATGGACAGGTACAAACTGTTCATGTCGTGCCAATGCGTTGCAAATCTATTGAGCATTTATCTTTGTTTCAACGCTTGAACATGAGGTTTAAATACTTGACCAGTCCGCGCTTGTGGACTTACGTCGTGTTGGAGTTTTTCCGTTTTCGCTTGCAACCAAAGCGTTTTTGGGTGGCAGTCTCAAAGCCTTTGCAAATGCAGTTGCAAAAAATGCAACCTGCATTACCGCTTGGGCAGTTGCTGCCTATTACCCCTGGCATTTATCCACATCCCCCCCATTTGAATAGGCACGATGAGTCGCCTCAATTCGGTGGTACTCAGACATCCAAAGTGCTCTTATGGGTAGGCAACGACGCTGTCAAAAAGAATCTTGTCACGGTGTTGGCAGTTTTCGCCAAGCTCGATGACTCATACCGCTTGCTGGTTGTTGGAAAAGCGCATCCCACCAAACCATGGCAAGACAAACTGGCTCGTCTTGGTATTGCAGATCGGGTGAGCTTCCTAGGCGTTGTCAGCAATATGCAGGAAGTTTATGTTTCAGCAGATATATTGCTTCATCCCACGCTAGAAGATACGTTTGGCATGGTTGTTCTAGAAGCCATGTCTTACGGACTCCCCGTGGTGGTAAGCCAAGAAAAATATTGTGGCTTGGCGGCCGAATTGCAACATGCGGTCAATGCAATCATCTTGAGCGACCCTTTAGACGCCAATGCACTGACTGCAGCCGTTATGAGCTTGTCTGAACCCTCCGTCTATGCGCAACATCGACAGGCTGCGCTTGCTTTTGCGCAGCAGCGCCTTTGGTCTGATTCCGCAAAGCAGTACGACGTCTTGTTTCAACAACTGGCTGCGCATTGAATAAAGAACCACGTTCGATTGTGATGATCAAGTCCCACAGCCTAGGGGTTGGGGACTTGTTGCGCAGCTCAGCGGCTTGGCGTGTTTTGAAAAACCGGTGGCCTAATGTTCAATTGCATTTGGTTTTTTTAAGTAAGCATCCGGGTTACCCGACTGAAGCACTGATACAGCAGCACCCTTTGTTGACAAGTGCGCATTTCATTATGGTGCGCGATAAAGACCCCTCTCACCCCCAGGGACACCGAACACCCTTTAGGGCTATTTGGCGTTCGCTTCAAAGTATTTGCCAAGCGGTTAAGCCCGATATGGTGATTGATTTCGAACCACACGGCATCAAAACTTCTTTGTTGACTTGGCTGGCTGGCAAGTCTCAAGGCGCATCTACTGTAGGCATTGCGCAGTTTCCTTTGCGGTCTTTTTTCTATGAAAAGTCATCGCCGAGTGTGCGTGAATTCGCACAAAGCCATGCACTTACTTTGCCCATGGACTACACCAACCGAGACTTTGTGGTGTTGAAAGCTCTTGGCTTGGAGCGTTCAGGCACATCTATTGAAATGCAAGTCACAGACGAGGGCAGGGCGTGGCAAACCCTGCATCAACATCGTTTTCAGAATAACTTGCCAGTGATTGGTTTGAATATCGGGTGCGGCACACCCGACGCCATGGTCAAGCGACCCGATTTGAAACATTTGGCTCAGTGCTTTTCGTCTTTATTGGCAGTATTTCCAGCCAATATTTTGTTGAGTGGTGCTCCATTTGAAACAGATGTGAACCAGTCATTCATTGCACTTTTGAAGGAAATGCACACAGAAGATCTGCATATCATCGATGCGGCAGGTGAAACCACCTTGAGCAGTTCAAGTGGCCTGATCGACGCAAGCGACGTGTTTGTTTCAACTGACTCTGGGCCATACCATATGGCTGTCGCTATGCGTAAACCTACGCTGGTTTGGTTCACCTACCCTGAAAAAAGCTCATTTCATAACGAAGCTTGGTGTCTGCGCTTAATTCAACCGAGTGTTGAAGAATTTGTATCAGCAGTGTCGACCTTATTCACTAAGACAAAACGCCAGACTGACTCAGTTTGAACATCGCAGCATAAGCACCTTGCGCTTGCAGCAACTGTTGGTGCGTGCCCTGCTCAACAATGCGGCCTTGCTCCATGACAACAATGCGGTCAGCATTTTGAATGGTGGTCAGTCGATGGGCAATCACCAGCGTGGTCCGGTTTTTTTGCAGGCTTTGAAGAGCGTCTTGCACCAATCGCTCTGACTCGTTATCCAGTGCTGATGTGGCCTCATCCAAAATAAGCACGGGCGCGTCTTTGTACAGCGCTCTGGCAATCGCTAAGCGCTGTCGCTGCCCACCAGACAAGGTGGACGCGTTATGACCTACCAAGGTGTGAATATGTTGCGGCAAGCCAGCAAGGTAATCGCCCAAATGTGCGGCTTGCAGGCAGGCAATCACCCGTTGCTCGTTTGGTGCTTGACCCAAAGCAACGTTGGCGGCAAGGCTGTCATTCAAAACCACCACGTTTTGGCTTACCAGTGCAAACTGTTGGCGCAATGACAACAAATTCCAGTCTTCTAGGGGTGTGTCATCCAGTGATACTTTGCCCTCATTGATGCCAACAAAACGAAGCAACACATTGGCCAGCGTAGATTTACCTGAGCCAGATGTTCCCACCAAGGCAACCGTTTCACCTGGTTGAATGTTCAAATTGATGTGATGCAAAGCCCAAGGCATGTCTGGTTGGTACTTCACAGAGATATCCTCCAACACAATATGGCCCCGTGCTCTTGCCGATTGGTAACTGCCTCCAGTTTCTGTGGGCGTGTTTTCAATCAGTTCAAAGCCGCGTTCCAGTGCTGCAAGACCTCGTGTGAGAGGTCCGGTAATTTCAGACAGGTGTTTGATCGGAGCAATCAACATCAACATCGCGGTGACAAAAGCAGCAAAGCCGCCCACAGTCATTCCAGTTTGTTGGCTTTGCATCAAAGCCACGCTGATCACACCAGACAAGGCGATGGCAGACAAAATCTGGGTCATAGGGGTCATGCTTGAACTGGCGATAGAGGTTTTCATGGCCAAGCGTTGCAGTGTTTTTGCCAAAATTTCAAATCGACTGATTTGCATTGACTGAGCATGGTGAAGCCGTATTTCTCTGTAAGCAAGTGAGGTCTCTTCAACCACATAGGCGAGCTCATCGGTGGCTGTTTGCGTGTCTCGGGTGATTTGGTACAAGCGTTTGCTTAAGGCTTTCATCAACCATGCCACCGCAGGAAACAGCAAGGCCACAATCAAACTCAGTTGCCAATTTAAATACAGAAGGTAGGCCACCAAGGCGAGCAATGTCAGGCTGTCGCGCACCAAACTCATGACTGAGCTCACCATCAACTGCGCCCCATTTTGCACCTCAAAAACCAAGGTATTGCCTAATGCGCTAGCTGTTTGTTGCTTGAACAAAACCAAATCGGCATTTTGCAAACGCGCAAACATCTTCATTCGCAGTTGAATCAAGCCATGATTCGTGGCTTTGGCCATGGCTACCTGACTGAGGAAGACGCCCAAACCGCGTAAACCGAATAAGCCAATCAAGGCGATGGGTACCTGCCATACAGGAAAATCATTTTGTGCAAAACCTTTGTCGAGTAACGGTTTAAGCAAAGCTGGGATCAAGGGCTCAGTGACGGACACCAGCACCACACAAACGGCAGTCACTACCCATGCACTGATAGGGTGGGTGAAATGGGCAAATGCGCGAACAAGTCGATGCCGAATACGGGGCTGTGAGGTCATGTTTAACTTAGAATTTTTTTCGCATTATGACGACACTGAAAAATCGCTTGGTTAGAATCGCACTATGCCTTTAAGTGTCATCATCATTACACGCAATGAAAGCGCCAATATTGTGGCCTGTCTTAAAAGTGTGGCTTTTGCAGATGAGGTAATTGTGCTTGACGGACAAAGCACCGATGACACCGTATTGCTTGCTCGAAATTCAGGTGCCAAAGTCCTTATTGCCGAAAGTTGGGAGGGCTTTGGTCCGCAAAAAAACAAAGCCCTGAGTTATGCCAGTCATGACTGGGTTCTGTCCCTAGACGCGGACGAGCGAGTCTCTAACGATTTAGCCCTCGAAATACAACGGGTTTTATCCCAGTCCCAACACTCGCTTTACGACATTCCACGTTTGACCAATTTTTGCGGCCAATGGATACACCACTGTGGCTGGCGACCCGACCGCGTGGCTAGGTTGTTTCAAAAGCACACCGCCCGCTTCAGCGATGATGTGGTTCATGAAAAACTAATTTCAACCGATAAACACGTCAAGGGAAAACTTCAGCACTCCCTGCTTCACTACAGTTACCCCTCAGCGCAATCCTATTGGCGTAAATTACAGCTTTACAGTCAAGCATGGGCCGCTCAAAAATTTGCGCAAGGACACACCACAACCATGTCACGCGCTGTCAGCTCTGGTCTTGTTGCCTTCATCAAGAGCTATATTTTTCGCTTGGGGTTTTTGGATGGCGCCATGGGGCTGGCTGTTTGCATCATGCAAGCGCAAGCTGCCTATGGTAAATATTTCACTTTGTATTGTTTGAACCAAGGAAAGCAATGACTTCGTTCTTATCTCCTCTAGGTATGATCGTTTTGGCTTTTGCATGGGCTATGCCTGCACAAGCCGATTTCAGGGTGGAAATTTCTGGCGTTGGCGTGACGCAAATCCCCATTGCCATAGCCAACTTTCGAGGCGAAGACACCGCACCGCAAAAAATCACCCAAATCGTCGCGGCAGACCTTGAGCGAAGCGGGCAATTTCGCAGTACGCCCGCTGGCATGGTCATTGATGAAGTCACTCGACCCAACTTTGAACCTATACGGCAAAAACCGGCAGACGCTCTTTTAACCGGCAGCATTTCGCGAATGGCTGATGGTCGCTTTGATGTTCGTTTCCGCTTGTGGGATTCGGTCAAGGGCGAAGACATGGGAGGGCAAAGCTATGTGGTTGTTCCTGCAGACCTGCGTTTGGTTTCCCACCGCATTGCAGATCAAGTTTATGAAAAATTAACAGGCGACAAAGGTATTTTTTCTACCCGTATCGCCTACATCACCAAGCAAGGACAGAAACACTTGCTTTGGGTGGCAGATGCAGATGGAGAGAACCCCCAAGCAGCTTTGACCAGTCAAGAGCCCATTATTTCGCCCAGTTGGTCACCCACTGGCAACGAATTGGCCTATGTCTCGTTTGAATCGCGTAAGCCGGTGGTGTACATACACGATATCGCATCAGGTAAGCGCAGGGTGCTGGCCAATTTCAAGGGCTCTAACAGTGCCCCAGCTTGGTCGCCGGACGGAAAATCGCTGGCCATCACCTTGAGCCGTGACGGTGGGTCGCAATTGTTTTTAATTAACTCAAAGGGTGGCGATCCAAAACGACTCACGCAGTCCAGTGGCATTGATACCGAGCCAGTTTTCAGCTCTGATGGGTCAGCTATTTATTTTGTGAGTGACCGTGGTGGTTCGCCGCAAATTTACCGAACCCCTGCCACAGGCGGGCCTGTGGAAAGAGTGACTTTCACGGGCAGTTACAACATCTCACCCAGTCTGAGTTCTGATGGAAGATGGCTGGCATTTATTTCCAGAGTGGGAGCTGCCTACAAATTGCACGTCATGGATTTGATCAACGACAAAGTGGTTGCTTTGACAGACACGAATGCCGATGAGCGACCAACATTCGCTCCGAATGGAAAACTAATTATGTACTCCACCCAGTCTCAAGGCAGAGAGTCTCTGATGACGACAACTTTAGATGGCAAAATACGCGCCAGACTCGCTGGACAAACCTCCAATATGCGAGAGCCCCATTGGGGACCTTTCCTCAATCCTTAATTCATCTGGAGATTTCATGAAAAAATTGCTTTTGTCACTGGGAATGGTTATGTTGCTTGCCGCTTGCGCTTCGGGCGTCAAACTCAATGACGTTCCTGTCGAAGATAAATCAGGTGCCAAAGTTTCCGTGACCCCTGACCCAGTCATGCCTGCCCCCATCACTGCAGCCACAGCTTCCAAAGACGCCAAGTCTGCCGTCGTTCCTGTTGACAGTTCGGCAAGCTCCAACTTGGGTGCAGGCCCTGCAGGCCCTGCAGGTAATGTTGCCAAGGTGATTTTCTTTGACTACGACAGCTATGTGGTGAAGTCTGAATTTCAAACAGCCATTGAAGCTCATGCACAATTTCTCAAAGCTAACCCAAGGGCGAAAGTTTCTTTAGAAGGCCATACAGATGAACGTGGTGGTCGTGAGTACAACATTGCCTTGGGTCAAAAGCGTGCTGATGCAGTTCGCCAAAGCTTGAGCTTGCTGGGTGTTCAGGAAACTCAAGTGGAGTCGGTCAGCTTCGGCAAAGAAAAGCCATCAGCACAAGGTTCTGATGAAAGCGCATTTGCAAAAAATCGTCGCGCTGAGTTCTTTTACCGATGAAATCTTGGTGTCTTGCCGCATGTCTGTGCTTGTTGGGCTTAATGTCGCCCACAGCACAGGCTGCTCTGTTTGAAGATGAAGAGGCCAGACGCGCCATATTAGATTTGCGCCAACGACTAGAAAACCAGCGACAAACACAGTTGCAATCCGCAGAGCAAACGCTGCAAAAATCTCTCGATCAATCTCAAAAACAATTTGAAATTCTGCGAAAACAAGTTGAAGTCGACATTAACCAGTCCAAACAAGATAACCGGCAAGCGGTATTGCAACTGCAAGCGCAAATTGAGACACTCAAGCAAGACATCGCAAGTCTGCGAGGCGAGCGCGAGCAGTTATTGCGAGAAATAACTCTTTTGCAGCGTGCGCAAAAGGATACCAATGTAGAAATTGAAGAGCGGTTTCAAAAAATTAACGGCCAGTTAGCCAAACAAGAAGCAACGCCACCTTCTCCTGTCAAGGAAGAGGCGCCTAAGTCCAGCAAGGTCAATGTTCAGGTCGACGGTTTTGAGTTTTTAGCCGACCCTGATGAAAAGCGCGATTTCGAAGCAGCTTTTGTGCTGTTTCGAAAAGGTGACTTTGCCGCTGCCGCCAAAGAATTTGCGCAGTTCGTGCGTGTCTATTCAGCTTCCGGCTACAAACCCAGCGCTTTGTACTGGCTGGGCAGTGCCAAGTTTGCGCGCCGCGATTTCAATGAGGCCATCGCGCAACTCAAAGGGCTGGCCAATGACTTCCCTAACCACGCCAGAACACCTGAGGCGATGTTGACCATTGGCAATGCGCAGTTGGAAATCAAGCAAGCCAAAGAAGCTCGTAAAACCTTTAATGAACTCTTGAAGTTGTATCCCACCACAGAAGCCGCTGCTGCAGCCAAGGACAGGTTGGCGCAAATCAAGTGAGCTTCGAAGACGTCGCAGATACTGACAGACGTTTCAGTGGCCTTTCCCGTTTGTATGGAGAAATAGGCGCCCAACAGATCCGCCAAAGCCATGTGGTGGTCGTCGGTGTGGGGGGTGTGGGTTCATGGGCTGTGGAGTGTCTGGCCCGCAGTGGCGTGAGAGCCCTGACCTTGATTGATTTGGACCATATCTCCGAGTCCAACATCAACCGTCAACTTCCTGCCTTGTCGACCACTTTAGGTATGTCTAAAGTGGTCGCACTTCAACAAAGAATTAGCCTCATTCACCCTGAGTGCCAAGTGGCTGCCGTAGAGGAATTCATCACGCCAGAAAATTGCACTGCATTGCTGTCTGTTCAAGCTGATGCTGTCATTGACGCTTGTGACCAAATGACGGCCAAGCAAGCCATGTCAGTTTGGGCTTTGGCTAGCCATACGCTCTTTATCACGGTTGGTGCAGCGGGTGGCAAACGAATGCCCCACAAAGTTGATGTTGCAGATTTAGCGGATGTCACTCATGACCCCTTGCTGTCCCAACTGCGCCAACGTCTTCGCAAGCAACACGCTGCACCAGCTGCTGGAAAGCCCATGGGAATTGCCGCTGTGTTTAGCAAAGAAAGTGTGACGCCTTCTCAAGTTAGGGACGCCCAAACAGACAGCTCTTTGAACTGTCATGGCTATGGTTCAGTGGTCACTGTGACGGCGACATTTGGCAATTGCGCTGCTGCTTGGGTAATGGACCAATTGTCAATAAAATCTGCCGATTAGAGACACAAAAATCAACAAAAAACAGTTATACTTTACGGCTTTGCTGAACTGTCAAAAGCAGGCAAGCATAAAGATGGGACGTTAGCTCAGTTGGTAGAGCAGCGGACTTTTAATCCGTTGGTCGCTGGTTCGAATCCAGCACGTCCTACCACCCACATTCTGTACAAACTAAAGCCAGTTATCCACTGGCTTTTTTTATGTGCACTTGTGCTCTTCAAGCCTTTTCAGACTGTTCAAGCAAATCAAGCCATTGCGCCTCGAGTTGTGACAGTTGGTCTTCTGTGTTTTTTAATTGACGGCCCAACTTGGCTAGCTCAGTGGCCGCTGTAGTCAAAGACATGGCTTGCGTGATCTGTTCTTTTTCTTGCTCTAAAGTTTGCATGTCTGACTCAAGGCGTTGCTGTTTTTTGTGTGAGCCTTGTGTAGGTGTTTTGGGCGGTGAAGGTTTTGCAGCAGCCAGGGCTTTTTGTTGGAGTTGCGCCTGTTCAGCCTGTGCCAAAGCCTTCATTCGTTTTGCTTCGTCCAGCAAGAACTGTTGGTAGTCATCTAAGTCGCCGTCAAATGGCGCGATACCGCCTTTGGAGACCAACCAAAATTCATCGCATACAGCGCGAAGCAGGGCGCGGTCGTGACTGACCAACATGACGGTGCCTTCAAATTCATTCAGCGCCATGGAGAGCGCTTCGCGGGTGGCCAAATCAAGGTGGTTGGTAGGCTCATCCAGCAGCAGCAAATTGGGTCGTTGCCACACCATCATGCAAAGCACCAAGCGGGCTTTTTCACCCCCACTCATGCTGCCCACACTTTGCTTGACCATGTCACCACCAAAGTTGAACTGCCCCAAAAAACTTCGCAAGTCTTGTTCGCGTGAAGCCTGACCGGCCAATTTTCCGTCTGCAGCCACTTTTTTGGCAAGCGCAATCATGTGGTCAAGGGGGTTGTCAGCAGGTCGCAGCACATCCAATTCTTGTTGGGCAAAGTAACCAATGTTCAAGCCTTTACCTTCGGTAATCTCACCGTTGATGGCGGCAAGATCTCGGGCTATGGTTTTCACTACAGTGGATTTACCTTGACCGTTGGCGCCCAAAATTCCAATGCGCTGACCCGCCAATACGGACTTGCTGACGTCGCGAACAATCACGGTAGGCGAAGTGCCTTCGACTGCATCATTGGCTGCTGGGTAACCAAAGTCCACATGCTGCATAGACAGCATGGGGTTGGGGAGATTGGCAGGCTCTTTGAATTCAAATTGAAAATCCGCTTCCGACAAAAGAGGCGCGATTTTTTCCATTCGATCCAAAGCCTTGACGCGACTTTGCGCTTGCTTTGCTTTGCTGGCTTTGGCTTTGAACCTGGCAATGAATTTTTGCAAGTGTGCAATCTTGTCTTGCTGCTTGGAAAAAGCATTTTGTTGCAAGGTCATTTGCTCAGCACGCATGTCTTCAAACTTGCTGTAATTGCCGCCGTAGCGCACCAGTTTTCCCGCATCTATATGCAAGGTGACATTGGTTACTGCGTCTAAGAACTCGCGGTCATGGCTGATCACCAACAAGGTGCCTTCATAGCGCTTTAACCAAGCTTCAAGCCAAACCAAAGCATCCAAGTCCAAGTGGTTGGTTGGTTCGTCTAGCAACAACAACTCGGTGGGGCACATCAAGGCGCGGGCTAACTGCAAGCGCATGCGCCAACCACCTGAAAAACTGTTAACAGGTTTGTTGAGTTCCAAGGTCTTGAAGCCCAAACCTTGGATCAAAGCTTGCGCACGGGATGCGGCATCGTGCTCACCTGCATCATGCAAGGCCATGTATGCGTTGGCCATGCGTTCACCGTCGTCTGTAGCCTCTGCTGCAGTCACCTCAACCCTTGCGGCTACCAACTCGGTATCGCCTTCGATCACAAAATCGGTAGCGCTGGCATCGGTCTCAGGCATGTCTTGGGCCACTTGGCCCATGCGCCACTGGCTGGGAATATCAAACTCGCCAGAGTCTTCGGTCAAGGTTTTGTTGAGCAAGGCAAACAAGGACGACTTACCCGCCCCATTTCTGCCCACCAAGCCCACTTTTTCGCCTGGGTTCAAACTGACCGAGGTTTGGTCAAGCAAAATTTTTGCGCCGCGGCGCAAGCTGATATTTTTAAGAGTGATCATGCCAACAATGCCGATTGCGTGATCAGCAGTACCTGTGTATCGCCTGCACTGGTGTACAAGCCTGTAAATTCCAAATGCGGAAATGCCGCTATGAAGTGCTCGAATTCATTGCCAATTTCAAGCACCAAAATACCATCTTCTTTCAAAAATGAAGGCGTCACGCGAAGTAACTTACGCATAAAGTCCATGCCATCGTGCCCACCAGCCAAGGCCAAGGCGGGTTCAGCTTGAAACTCAAGGGGTAGCAGCGCCATGCTTTGGGCGTTGACATAGGGCGGGTTGCAGACAATCAGATCGAACACGCCTTGTGCATTTTCTAAACCATCCGACGCTACAAGATGCACACGTTCTTGCAGCCCATGTCTTTGCACATTGATGGCGGCGACCGCCAAGGCATCAGCAGAAATATCCAATGCCTGAACATCTAGTTGTGGGTAGGCAAGCGCGACCAATATTGCAAGACTGGCGCCCCCTGTGCATAAATCGAGAGCGTTGGTTGCATCAGGGTTAAGCCATGGGTCAATGCTGCCGTCAGCCAACACTTCAGCAATCAGGCTGCGCGGTATCAAGCAGCGCTCATCTACATAGAAAGACACGCCTTGCAGCCATGCTTCTTGGGTCAAATAGGCCAAGGGTTTGCGGGATTGAATGCGCTGGGTCAACAAATCAAGAACGGCTTGAACAGAAGCCTCTGGCAGGTCGTCAAGCAGCGTTTGGGTATCTACATCCAAAGGCTGACCTAACTTCCACAGGACCAGCCAAGCGGCTTCATCTGCGGCTTGCAAAGTGCCTTGCCCAAAGCTCACCTGTGCATCTAACAAGGCCTTTGCGCAGTTCTGAATCAATTCAGAAGTTGTCATGCGCTGGTGTGGCGCTGCAAGCCTTGCAAAATTCGCAGGTAAATATTTTTCAATGTGTCTATATCGCTCACGCGGACATGCTCGTCAATTTTGTGGATGCTGTCGTTGGGGGGGCCTAGCTCGATAACTTGTGGACATATTTGCGCAATGAAACGTGCGTCGCTGGTACCCCCTGTTGTGGACAGTTCGGTATCAATACCGGTTTCAGCTTGAATGGCCTCTTGAACCACACCCAACAAATCGCCAGGGGTAGTGAGGAAAGGCAGCCCGCCCAAAGTCCATTTCAAGTTGAAATCCAGCTGGTGTTTATGTAACACGCCTTCAACGCCTTGCTTCAATGCGTCGGCGGTTGATTCGGTGCTGAATCGAAAATTGAAATCAACCACCAATTCGCCGGGGATGACATTGTTGACGCCTGTACCCGCATGAATATTGCTCACTTGCCAGCTGGTGGGCTGAAAGAAATCATTGCCCTTGTCCCAACTGATGGCGGCTAATTCAGCCAAGGCAGGTGCGAACAAATGGATGGGGTTGCTAGCCAGTTGGGGATAGGCAATATGACCTTGCACGCCTTTGATGGTGAGTTTGCCACTCAGCGTGCCTCGGCGACCGTTTTTCACCATGTCCCCGATGCGATGAACTGCCGTGGGCTCACCCACAATACACCAATCGATTTTTTCATCTCGCGCCTTGAGCCACTCCACCACTTTCACTGTGCCATCCACCGAGGGACCTTCTTCATCGCTGGTCAGCAAGAAAGCGATGGAAAAGCGAGGATCTGCCTCTTGTCTTAAAAACTCTTCGGTCGCAACCACCATGGCAGCCAAAGAGGTTTTCATATCACTGGCACCACGTCCAAATAACTTGCCATCCCTGTGGCTCGGGGTGAAAGGGTCTGTGGTCCATTTGTCTAATGGGCCAGTAGGAACCACATCGGTGTGACCTGCAAACACCAAGGTGGGCCCTTTAGGTGAACAACGCTTGATCGCCCACAAATTGCTTACCCTGAAGTTGTCTGGACCAAAGTTCAAACGTTCTGATTCAAAATTGCAAGCGTTCAAACGCTCGCCCAAAACCTCTAAGCACCCCGCATCATCGGGGGTAAGAGAGGGGCGAGCAATCAGTTGCTCAGTCAACTCAAGGGTGGCAGACATCTCAGTCTCGAAGTAAATCGTTCAAGCTGGTTTTGGCGCGGGTTTGTGCGTCCACGCGTTTGACAATGACGGCGCAGTAAAGGCTGTATTTGCCGTCTGCACTGGGCAGGTTGCCCGAGACCACGACCGATCCAGAGGGCACCCGTCCATAGGTCACTTCACCTGTGGCGCGGTCGTAAATTTTGGTGCTTTGGCCGATATAAACACCCATAGAGATGACCGAATTTTCTTCGATGATGACGCCTTCAACTACTTCGGAACGTGCGCCAATGAAACAGTTGTCTTCAATGATGGTGGGGTTGGCTTGCACAGGCTCTAAAACACCACCAATGCCTACGCCTCCTGAGAGGTGTACGTTCTTGCCAATCTGAGCGCAAGAGCCCACAGTTGCCCAAGTGTCAACCATGGTGTTTTCATCCACATAGGCACCTATGTTGACGTAACTGGGCATCAGGATAGCGCCTTTGGCAATATAGCTGCCACGACGCGCTACAGCAGGCGGCACCACACGCACACCGCTGGCTTTCATTTGGGCTTCGTCCATGTTGGAGAACTTGGTTTGAACTTTGTCATAAAAACCCAAGTCACCTGCCTTGACCACTGCGTTGTCTTTCAAGCGAAACGACAGCAGAACGGCTTTTTTGATCCACTGGTGGGTGGTCCATTGACCCACAGCCTCACGGGTGGCCACGCGCAAGCGGCCTGAGTTGAGTTCGGCGATCACATGCTCGACAGCGTCGCTTAATTCTTTGGGGGCAGAGGAGGGGCTGTACTGGGTACGGTTTTCCCAAGCAGTATCAATAATGGTTTGCAGTTGTTGGCTCATAGGGATTGTGGGTAGTGGGATTGAACAAATTGAACGATACGTTGTGCTGCCTCAAGACATTCCTGAGGTTGTGCGACCAAGGCCATGCGAATTCGGCCTTGGCCAGGGTTGACGCCGTTGACTTCTCGTGCCAAATAACGACCTGGCAACACAGTGACATTGTATTGAGCCAGCAATTCAACTGCAAAAGCCTCATCGTCACCACCTGGCACACCTGCCCAAAGGTAAAAACCCGCGTCAGGCAAAGCGACATCCAGCACTTGAGACAAAAGAGGGGTAATTTGGGCGAATTTTTCTCTGTACAGCGCACGGTTTTCTTCAACGTGGACTTCGTCATTCCAAGCCGCGACGCTGGCTGCTTGCACCATGCCGCCCATGGCGCTGCCATGATAGGTGCGGTAGCGCAAAAAAGCCTCTATCAGCTTGGCGTCGCCCGCCACAAAGCCACTGCGCATGCCCGGGACATTGCTGCGCTTGGACAGGCTGGTAAAGCTGACTAAATTGCGAAAATCTGTGCGACCCGACAGCATCGCGGCTTCTAGACCACCAAGTGGCGGCTTATCGCCAAAGTAAATTTCGCTGTAACACTCATCGCTGGCCAACACAAAGCCATATTTGTCAGAGAGAGCAAACAGTTTTTGCCACTCGGCCAATGGCATGACTGCGCCGGTAGGGTTGCCTGGCGAGCAGACAAACACCAGCTGTGTTTTGGCCCACACAGCTTCAGGAACGCTATCCCAGTCCACTGCAAAATTGTTTTCTGCTCGGCTGGCCACAAAAAAGGCTTGTGCGCCTGCCAGCAAAGCTGCGCCTTCATAAATTTGATAGAAAGGGTTGGGACAGACCACCCAAGCATCGGCTTGACCATTCAACACCGTTTGCGCAAATGCAAACAAGGCTTCGCGAGATCCGTTTACCGGCAGCACTTGGTTGGCAGGCTCTGCGCTGACTTGGTAGCGGCGTTTGAGCCAGTCGCTGCAAGCCTGACGCAAGGCCAAACCACCGGAAGTGGCAGGATAAGCTGATAAAGCCTCCATATTTGCCGATATAGCCTGCAAAACCAAGGCTGGTGCGGGGTGGCGAGGTTCGCCAATGCCAAGGCTGATAGCGGTTAAGTTTGGTTTGGGGCTGACACCTGTAAACAAATGGCGTAAACGCTCAAAAGGATAGGGCTGAAGTTGGGCAAGGTGGGGATTCATGGCTGATATTATCGGGGTCTATGTACAGCTACCTCGACCCCAGCAAAGCCCAAGAATTCGCCATGGACCAGAAGCAGATGCTGCATTTGGCGCAAACCTTCCAAGACAGCTTGGAAAAAGACCTTGCTTCATTGCATTCTGCCTTGTCCAGTCAAGAAACCGAACCGGTTCAGCGCTTGCTACATTCGCTCAAAGGCTATGTCACTTTTTTGTGTGGCCCCGACCTCAGCCAGCAGATGATTCAACTTGAAGCCATGAGCCGAGCCAAGCATTTGGCTGAACTCGCGATCGACATTGCCAAAGCCATCCCCCCCTTGCAAAACCTTTTAGCTGAAGTGGGTCAATGGATTGAAAAAGATTTAAAACCTGCTACCTGATTTTTTTATTCTTCAACGATTTAACCTTTTAAAAGGGCTTTAGGTGCGTCTTAATTCGATCAAGCTCTCCGGTTTCAAGTCTTTCGCTGATCCGACAAATTTTTTATTGCCTGGCCAATTGGTCGGGGTTGTGGGGCCCAATGGCTGTGGCAAATCCAACATCATTGACGCGGTGCGTTGGGTGCTGGGTGAGAGCCGTGCCAGCGAATTGCGTGGCGAGTCTATGCAAGATGTGATTTTCAACGGCACCAACAGCAGGAAACCCTCTAGCCGTGCCAGTGTTGAGCTGGTTTTTGACAACGCCTCGCACCGCGCAGGCGGACAGTGGAACCAGTTTGCTGAAATTGCCGTCAAGCGTGTGTTGACACGCGATGGCACCAGCAGTTACTACATCAATAACCAACCTGTGCGCCGCCGTGATGTGCAAGACGTGTTTTTAGGCACCGGCTTGGGGCCACGCGCATACGCCATCATTGGGCAAGGCACCATCAGCCGAATTATCGAATCCAAGCCTGAAGAGTTGCGTTTGTTTTTGGAAGAAGCTGCCGGTGTTTCCAAATACAAAGAACGTCGCCGCGAAACCGAAAATCGATTGGGCGATACCCGCGAAAACCTCACCCGCGTGGAAGATATTTTGCGTGAGTTGAACGCCAATTTAGAAAAATTGGAACGCCAAGCCGAGGTGGCTCAACGCTTCAAAGACCTGCAAAGCCAGTCCGCCCTTAAGCAACACCAGTTGTGGTTCTTAAAACGTGCAGAAGCTGAGGTCAGTCAAACCCAGTTGCAGCAACAAACCGAGCAAGCCAGCAATGCCTTAGAGGCCAAGACTGCCGACTTACGCGGTACCGAAAGTCAAATTGAAACGCTGCGTCAAGCCCATTACGATTCAGGCGAGCAAGTCAACCAAGCACAAGGCCAGTTGTACCAAGCCACCGCCGAGGTAGGTCGTTTGGAAGCGGAAATTCGTTTCGTGGTGGAAGGACGCCAACGGGCGCAAGAGCGCTTGCAGCAAATTCAAATGCAAATGGGTCAATGGTCTGCGCAAGCTGTGCAAGCCAGTGAGCAAACCCAAGCTTTGACCCGCGAGCAATCGCAGGCTCAAACCCTGCTTGAAAATAACCGGCAACAACGCCAGACCTTGGCTCAACAACAACCCGCCAGCGAACAGGTCTGGCGTGACGCGCTCAAAGCCTCACAAGACCAAGCGGTATTGGTGACCCAGGTGCAGCAGCACATCCAGGTGCTGGCCGCCGAGCAACGTGGCTTGCAAGACCAAATGCGCCAACTCGAACAACGGCAAAACCGTTTGCAAGTGGACCAAAACGCGCTTGCTGCGCCCGACAGCAGCCATGTCCAGCGTCTTGAGGCCCAATTGAACCAAGCGCAGCAGTCTGCCAGCCAGTTGTCGCAAGATCTGCAAACCTTGGAAGCCCAAACCCCGGGCTTAGACGAGGAACGTAAATCCGCACAAACCAGCAGCAACCAACAATCGGCCACATTGGTGGAATTGCAAGCGCGTCACCAAGCCCTGACCGCATTGCAAGAAAAACTGCGCACCGACGAGCGCTTGGTGCCTTGGTTGGCCAAGCATGGTTTGCAGAATTTAAAGCCTTTGTGGAACCGTGTGCATGTAACCTCAGGTTGGGAACAGGCTTTTGAAGCAGCATTGCGTGAACGATTGGCAGCTTTAGAGGTCAGCAAGCTCGACAGTGTTAAATCCTTCGCGTCCGATGTCCCCTTGGCAAAGCTGAGCTTTTACAGCCCTGCTGTGGCCACCAGTACAGCCAAACCTTCCAGCTTGTCGCCCCTTTTGGACCAATTGAAAGTCGATGACGCAGCCCTCAAGAGCCTGTTGGCAGATTGGTTAACGGGGTGCTACACCGCCCCCAACTTGGATGCCGCAATGGCTTCGAGAGAGAAGCTGCAAGCTGGCGAACATATCTTTATTCCCCAAGGCCATGCCGTTGGTTTGTACAGTGTTCATTTCTACGCACAAGACTCTGAACAAGCAGGCTTGCTTGCCAGGGCACAGGAAATTGAAAACCTCGACAAGCAGATCCGTGCGCAGTCTTTGATTGCGCAAGAAGCCAAATCGCAACTCAGCCGTGCCGAGTCTGCTGCTTCTCAAGCGGCCAGCCAAAGAACACAACTGCGTCAGCAGTCCTCAGAGGCTCAGTCCAAGGTTCATGCGCTGAATGTCGATGTGCTGCGCTTGCAACAACAAGCCCAGCAGGTGAGCGAGCGCCAAGGGCAATTGGCGTCTGAACTCACTGAACTCCAAACCCAATCCGTTGCGCTTGAACACAAGCAGCAAGCCTCTCACGCTAAATTTGAAGAGCTTGACTTGCAGTTAGCGCAAACCCAAGAGCGCCATGCCCAATTGCAAGATGCATCTTTGACCAAGGAAAAAGAATTTCAAAGCTTGCGTGAGTCTTTGCTACAAACCGATAAGCAAAGCCAAGAGGCTGAGTTCCAGGTTCGCAGCTTGCAAGCCCGTCAGCAAGAGTTGCAGCGCACCCAAGACACGGCAGCCCAGCAAATTGAAACGTTAAATAACGAACAAAGCCGGCAACAAGAAGAGCTCAATGTATTGAGCGACACCACCGCCCGTGCTGGTTTGCAAGACGCTTTGGCTTTGCAACTTGAGCGCGAAACCTTGTTGGCCAGTAAACGCAATGAATACGATGACTTGACCAACCGTTTGCGTACCAGCAACGAAGAAAGACTCAAGATCGAGCATCAACTCGAACCTTTGCGCCAACGCATTGTGGACACCCAACTCAAGGCGCAAGCGGCTCGCCTGGGGTTTGAGCAGTACGACCAGTTGTTGCAGGACGCACAAACAGACCTAGCCGCGGTCGCTGCCAGCATCGAGCAAGATTCGGTCAAGTTGGCGGGTCTGTCAAATGAAATTGACCAACTTCAACGTGAGACGCAATCCTTGGGTGCGGTGAACTTGGCTGCTTTGGAAGAGTTGGGAACAGCACGTGAACGCAAGACTTTCCTTGATTCACAGTCCGCCGATTTGAACGAGGCCATCACCACGCTAGAAGACGCCATACGCAAAATCGACGGGGAAACACGACAACTTCTGGGCGACACCTTCGATACGGTGAACCAGCACTTTGGGCTCATGTTCCCTGAATTGTTTGGTGGAGGAACCGCCAAGCTGGTCATCACCGGCGACGAAATTTTGGATTCTGGCGTGCAAGTCATGGCGCAGCCACCTGGCAAGAAAAACCAAACCATCTATTTGTTGTCGGGGGGTGAAAAAGCCTTGACCGCCATTGCCTTGGTGTTTGCAATTTTCCAACTCAACCCAGCGCCGTTTTGTTTGCTTGACGAGGTGGATGCGCCCTTGGATGACGCCAACACCGACCGTTACGCCAAACTCGTCACGCGTATGTCCAAAGAAACGCAGTTTTTGTATATCTCTCACAACAAAATCGCCATGGAGATGGCAGAGCAACTCATTGGCGTGACCATGCAAGAGCAGGGGGTTTCGCGAATTGTTGCAGTTGACATGGAGTCGGCAGTGAACTTGGTTGAACCTGTGGCAAACATATGAGCAGTCTGCAAATGTGGTTAGCGATTGTGGGCGGCTTGATTTTGGTGGTCTTGGTTGCCTACAACGCTTGGACGTCTAGGCAAAACCAGCCCAAGCAAGCCGAGCCGCTCATCACAGCAGAAGAGCTTGATGCACTGACCAACAGCGAAGCTACGATCGACGGTGTACTGGCATTGCCTGCAGACGCAGTTGGCGGTTATTCACAAATGGCCCATGAGTTTCCTCAACCCAACCAACGCGGCCAGCTAGACCCCTTGATCGATGTGATGGCCAGCATGGAACTGGAGGCACCTGTTTCTGGCGAGGCCGCTTTGGCAGCTTTGCCGCCAGTTCGCCGTGTCGGCAGCAAACTGTTTATTGTTGAAGGGTTGAACGCTGACACAGGTGAGTGGGAAAACCTGCAAACTGGGCTGTTTTACAGCGCTTTCCAAGTTGGCATTCAGGTGGCTAACCGCCAAGGTCCCCTTAACGACATCGAGTTTTCCGAGTTTGTGGTGAAAGCACAGACTTATGCAGACGGCTTTGGCGTTACCCCGGAGCTACCCGACATGAGCGAGGCCATCGCCCATGCACGAGAGTTGGACCAATTTGCGGCCTCGCACGATGCCCAACTTAGCTTCACCATTGCCTCACGCAAAACTGCTTGGAGCCCTGGCTATGTGCAGCAGCAGGCAGCCCGTATCGGCTTTGTGCCTGGGGTCATCCCAGGCCGCATGGTGATTGCCGCGTCTACCTCCGGTTTGCCACCTGTGTTGGTGCTGAGTTTTGATGCCCGTGCAGCCATGGCCGAAGACCCTAACCAATCCGCGTTGCGCAGTATTTCCCTGGGCCTTGATGTGCCACAGGTGGCGCCTTCTGAGCAGGCTTTTGCGCGATTGTGCGAATCTGCGCAAGCCTTGGCTCAAGCCATGGACGGCCAAATCACCGATGACAACGGCCAAGTGCTGTCGGATGCGGCAATTCAAATCATCGACAACGATTTGAAAAACCTTTACCAAGCACTGGCGGCAAGGGACTTGGCGGCAGGCTCCTTGCAGGCGCGGCGCTTGTTCAGCTAGGGCTGGCCATGAAAGACCGCGCTGCTCATTTGCGGCAACTGTTGAACCAACATGCCCATCGTTATTACGTCTTAGATGACCCCAATATTCCGGATGCTGAGTACGACCGACTTTTCAAAGAGCTTCAAGCCTTAGAAGCAGCACATCCCGAGCTTTTAAGCCCAGATTCACCGACACAGCGTGTGGGTGGTGCGCCAGTAGACGCCTTCGCCAGCGTTCGCCATCGTGTGCCCATGCTCAGCATCCACACCGAAACAGATATTTCGGACCTTGGGGCATTGGCTTTCGATCAGCGTGTACGCAAACAATTGCAACTCAAAGAAAGCGATGCGCCTGTCGAATACGTGGCGGAGTTGAAGTTTGACGGCTTGGCGATCAGCTTGCGCTACGTTGACCATGTGTTGGTGCAAGCCGCCACCCGAGGCGACGGCGAAACCGGAGAAGACGTTACCCACAACATCCGCACCATTGGCCAAATCCCTTTGCGTTTGTCGCCTGAAGCCCCGGCTCAGCTAGAGGTTCGCGGTGAAGTCTATATGCGGCGTGACGATTTTGAAGCCCTGAATGTTCGCCAAAGAGAGCGTATTGCAGCGGGTGCCAAAAACGAAAAAACCTTTGTCAATCCGCGCAATGCCGCCGCCGGTGCGGTGCGGCAACTGGACCCGCAAATTGCGGCCCAACGCCCCTTGAGT
>Ga0209550_10001112_pt1 | contig 25918 bp, 12 predicted proteins | sample LauGreSuBDMM15SN_2_FD_187567 | JGI IMG/M metagenome (GOLD analysis project Ga0209550, IMG submission 187567) | Freshwater lake microbial communities from Lake Michigan, USA - Su13.BD.MM15.SN (SPAdes) (version 5) | ecosystem: Environmental > Aquatic > Freshwater > Lake | place: Lake Michigan... | reverse complement strand
CAAATAATCAAATACCATCAAATAATCAAATACCATCAAATAATCAAATACCATCAAATAATCAAATACCATCAAATAATCAAATACCATCAAATAATATTTTATCAGAAATAGATTTACTTGAGAAAGATATTCACAATATTTTTACAAATAATATCACTCCTGATAGATTGCAAAGACTTGGTTCGGCTGATATCAAAAATGGTATGAAATATGAAATGGAATCATTAAATCCTGTTCATCAAATGCTTGGTACATATAAACAACCGGATAATCTTCTTCATAATAACATATCAAAAAATACATATATTGAAACTTTACAAGAATATACAATAATTATAGATTCATCTGATCGAGATATAGAAAAATACATAAATCCTTTTTTTTATCGTGTTAAATTTACTGGATTAGCAGGAAATAATGATGCAACAATCATGAGAAAATTTGATCATGTGAAATATATTAAATTAGATACAGGTGTAATTCCAACTAAATATTATTATGTTAAACAAGATACATCTTTAAATGATGCTGATAAAAGTACTGTTTCTAATTTAAATTTAATTGATAATCCAGCTAATTCAACTTTTAGTTTATCATCATCAGATATTTCAGGTTCTTTTGCTATAATAGATATAACTGATGTTTCTGGATCGTCACAGTTTACAAGATATATTCGTTTTGCAGAAACACAAGTTTATCCAAATGTAGTAGAAACAATTTATGAATTTATTTTTTCATTTACTAACATAGATGATCCAATTCGAACTGCTACTTTTATAGAAAATAATTATATTGCTAAATATAAATTACAAACATATTCTTTAGCAAATGATAAATATACATTATTATATATTGATGAATTTCAAAACACAAATGAAAATTCTACAAATGATATAATTGGTAAATCATTTTCAGTAATGTTTCCAGATGGATGTAATTCTGATGTTTTATATACTACATCTGGTTTTATTGATAAAATGTTTAAATTTGCTTTACTAGGAGAAATAAAACAAATGACTGTTAGAATATTAGATTCTAATGGTAATCAACTTAAAAATTCAAAAGAAGATTATATAGATTATAATATTAATTTAGATAAGAATTGTTCATGTTATACAGATACAAATGGTTATTTTATTAGAAATTATGCTTGTTCATGTACATATTTTAGACATCCATATTACCAAAAATTTCAAAACACTTTAATGTTCCGAATTGGTGTAATTGAACCAGATATTGATAAAAATATATTTTCATAAATTTAAATATCTACAGATATATATATGAAAGACAACTTTAAAGAATACTATAATTGGCAATTAACAGAAAGAACAAATATTAGATTTAAAGAATTAGAAGAAATATTAAAGGCTAATCCTTCTATTCGAGTTAGAATTGCTGGAGCTCTACTTGGAACAAAAAATTATGGAGATAATACAGTAAATAATATAATATACAGTAATCGATTTGCTTATGCAAAACATTTTTTAGGTATAACAATTGCAAAAGATAGATGGAATAAAATAGATAAAACATTTGATGATATGAATATTAAAAATATAACTAGTAATGTACAAAAATTATTTGATACTTATCAAGGTAGAATTGATTTTGGTAATGTTGGTTTTCACAATTTATGTGGTACTGGAGATTATGCTGTTTTAGAAGAATACCAACCATCTGCATTATATATACATGTATGGGGTGCAAATGCAGGTAATATTAAACCTGAACATAAAGATGCTGGTACTGATAGCATAGATAATTATACTATTGTTGGTGAACGTAGAGGTCTTAATCAAGCATTTTGTTTTGATCAAAGAAAAGCTGGAGTTTTTGGTATAGATACAATGCCAAATGATAATATATCTAAAATGCCAGAGAATAATCTAAATAAAATTCCAAATGATAATCTAAATACAATGCCAGAAGGTATAGATAATAAATTTATTATTGATAAATTAAAAGAAAGACAAGATTTTATAATTAAATATTATGAATTAATTCATACTAATACAAATACAAATACAAGTACAAATGAATTTACAGAATATTTAAAAGAAAGACGTAATAATTTATTACAAAAAATTGATCCTGAACTTTTGGGTACACAATATGACCCTCATGGCGCAATATCTAAAATATTAGAATATTGGTTTGAAAAAATGTTATATCCAAATGATTCAGATACTATATTATCAAATAAATTTCCATTAGGTTATAGTAGATCTTATCAAAAATTTACAAAAGATGGATATTTAGATTTAGTTATACCAGATATTGCACCTACACCTACATTGTTAGTTCCAAGTCTAACGACAAACATAATAACTGATAATGCATTATTTAATTTTACCAAAATTGGAAATAATGATTATAGATTAATTGAGGAATTAGTACCACTAGATAACAATAATATAGAAACTTATACAAAAAATAACATTATATATGATTTAAAAGAACCAAGTACTACTTTTAAAAATATTAAAATGTTAACAATACTAATAACAAGACTTCAATATGATACAGCACTTAATATAAATTATCTTGATACAAGTAATTATGATATTCAATTTATTTTAGCAGGAAATTTAATTTTATATTCAATTGTTTGTTTTATTGGTTCAGATAATGCTGGTCATTATACTTGTTATTTTAAAGGAGATGATGATAATTGGTATCATTATAATGATGATGGTGCAAGTATAACTAAAATAGACAATATAGAGACTAATGATAAAATTAAAAGTAGTTGTTGTTATTTAGTCTACTATCATGAAGATACAATAAAGAAAAGTACATTAGAACCCACAAAATTTGGTAGATATACTAATGATGGTACTTCATGTTATTATGCGGGATTATGGTCATTATTACATAAATCAGATAATCCATTTATTGAAGAAGTTAAAAAAATAAATTTTGAAGAACAAAATTATCTTGATAATATTCTAAATAAAAATTTATTAATAGAAAATTTACAAGATTCTTATTCTAATCAAGAAATAAATAATGGTGTGAAATCAAATACTAATAATTCAAACTCTAATAATAATAATTCAAGCTCTAATAACAATAATTCAAATAATAATTCAAACTCTAATAATAATAATTCAAACTCTAATACTGGTGTAAAATCAAATAGTATAAATTCAAATACAAAAATAACATTATTAATTTTGGGTTCATATATAGCTGTTAATTATAATAAATTAGATAGTTTTGAAGCTGAAGAGTATATATTCGGATTATTATGTTTACTAATTTCTCAATTTATAGTACCTGAACTTGAAATTAGTAAACAGGTTATTAATTATTTAGAATATATTCTAAAATATATTTTTAAAAAAATAACATTACAAAAAGGAGGTGAAGGAGATATGTCTTTTCAAGATAAAATTGTATCTAGTAAAAGTAAATCTTTATTTAATTTATTTAATAAATTAAAAAATAAAATTATATTAATTTTAGAAGAATGGATTAAAATACCGAATCGTTCTGAAAATGATTTAAAAAAAATTATAGAAAGAAATAAAAATAATTTACAAATTCAAGAAAAAAAAGATTATAACAAGATTAAAACTATATTTCCTGAAAAATTCTCTATAAAAATTAATAATAAAATAATATCTATTAGTAATAAAATTGAAAAATTAAAAAAAGAAATTGATGAAGAATATGAAAATATTATTGAATATACAAAAATATTATCAGGATTAAAATCAAATAAATTTTGTGAAAATTATGATTTAGATGGTTTAAATAAAGATACTATTCATAATTGTGTTACTAATTATAAAAAATTAATAAAAAATAAAAATAAAAAATTAAAAAATATTAAAAAAATATTTGGTAGATTACTCAAATAATTTTAAAATCTGATTTAATCTAGTTTTATTATAATCAGATGATAAATTAGCTAATTCTTGTTTATCATCAATAGTTGTTGTTAAATGACCAATTCCTGAAGATGTTTTTTCTAAAAAAAATGATAAAAAACCTAAAATAATAGTTTTAATAGTCCATAATGGAGACCAAGATTCTTTATGATATGATGAATTAGAAAAACATAATTTTTTATTAGTATCAAATCTACCATTAGGTGTTAGAAAAAAAAATTCAGGTGGACTAAAAGGATAGTTTGGTGACATTCTGATATTAAAAATATATTGACCATTAATAAAGCCAGGTTCATTTAAATCATATATTAAACAATACCAATTTAAAATATTATCCGGCTCATGTGTAATTTTGATATTAGGTAGTGGATTAGAAATTAAATCTTGATATTCTTTTTCTATTCTTTTTTTACAGACCAGTGTAGGTTTTTGTAATATTTCTTTAGGATTCATTATATTTAAAAATATATAGATATATATTTTTAAATGTGCAAAGATATTGCAAACTACAAATTAATATTTAATAAATTATATATTAATTTTCAATATTATCTTAATTAATATTAATTTATGGAAAATATAAAATTATTATCAAGATATTATATTAATCAACAATTTGGTGGTTCAAAAGGTGATAAAAAATGGTCTACTTTTATTCATAATGGAGTTCTATTTCCTCCTTTATATGAACCACATAAAATACCAATTAAATATAATGGTATAGATGTAATTTTACCACCATTAGCAGAAGAATATGCAACATTATTTGCTAGATATGTTGATACTGAATATACTAAATCAAAAATTTTTAATAAAAATTTCTTTAAATCATGGAAGCCAACTTTAAAAGGTATTCAAGTACCTATTGAAAAATTGGAGCTTTGTGATTTTTCTAAAATAATAAAGTTTTTAGAAATGCAAAAAGATAAAAAAAAATTGATAACATCAGAAGAAAAAATAGATTTAAAAGAAGAACAAAATAAAAAAGATGAAATATATAAAATAGCTGTAGTCGATGATAAAGAACAACCAGTTGGCAATTATAGAATGGAACCACCAGGTATTTTTATGGGTCGTGGATGTCATCCAAAATCAGGTACAATTAAAAAAAGAATTGAACCAAAAGATATTATTTTAAATTTATCTAAAGGAGCAACTATACCTAAACTACCAGATTTTTATAAAGATCAAAAATGGAAAAAAATAATACATGATAATAGATCAGAATGGCTTGCTGCATGGAAAGATACAATTACTGGAAAAACAAAATATGTATGGTTAGGTGCAAAATCAGAATTAAAAGCAAAGTCAGATCAAGAAAAATTTGATCGAGCTCGTAAATTAGTAAAATTAATAAAAAAAATTAGACAAACTAATGATGATAATTTAAAGTCAACAGATTTAAAAACTACTGAATTAGCAACTTCTCTATATTTTATTGATAAATTAGCATTAAGAGTAGGAAATGAAAAGGGAGATGATGAAGCAGATACAGTTGGTGTAACATCATTAAGACATGAACATATAGTTTTAAAACCAAATAATATAGTAAAATTAGATTTCTTAGGTAAAGATTCTGTTAGATATTTAAATGAAGTAGAAGTAAGTGAACAAGTATATTTAAATTTAGAAAAATTTATGAAATCAAAATCAGAAGGTGATAATATTTTTGATATAAATTCATCAGATGTGAATGAGTATTTAAAGACATTCCATCCAGATTTAACAGCAAAAGTATTTAGAACATTTAATGCGTCTTATTTATTTCAAGAAGAGTTAAATATGATTACAGATAAGTATGATAAATATGATAAATCAGATAAATTAAATTTGCTTTTAACAATGTTTAATAAAGCAAATGCAAAAGTTGCAATGTTATGTAATCATCAAAAAAATGTTTCAAAAAGTTTCAACGAGTCTTTAGATAAAATTAATGAAAAAATTAAAGAATATAAAAAAAATCTAAATGAACTTGAAAAAGACAAAGAATCTAATAATAAAAAAATTAAAAAAATAAAGGAATATATAAAATCACAAAAACATAAAAAAGATTTAAAAATGGAACTTAAAAATATATCATTAGGAACATCTAAAACAAATTATATAGATCCTAGAATAACAGTTGCATTTTTAAAAAAACATAATATACCAGTCGAAAAAATTTTTTCATCAACATTAAGAGAAAAATTTTTTTGGGCTTTTAATGTTGATGAATTATGGCAATTTTAAAAAAAATTGAAAATTTTTTTTTATATAAACCTCATTTAATTACTTACTATCAGGATGACAACCTTTCGATAATAAGATAAACAGTTTTAAATAGGATGACAACCAATCTTATTATTCTCATCGAGATAAATAAGATAAAGGCGTTAGGATTACAACCTTTCTTAGAAATAAGATAAAAACGTTAAAAAGATGATAACTTTTCTTGAAGAAAAACAAGATAAAAGCATCAAGATGACAACTAACCTTAGAGATAAGGTAAAGGCGTTAGGATTACAACCTTTCTTAGAGATAAGATAAAAGCGTTAGGGATGACATCCTATCTTAGAGATAAGATAAAGGCGTTAAAAAGGATTACAACCTTTCTTATTAGAGATAAGATAGAAGCGTTTTTAAGGAGTTCAATCTGAATTCCTCTATAGGATGACAACCTTTTTAAGATAAAGGCGTTAGGGTGACAACCTTTCGATAAAGGCGTTTTTAAGGATGACTACCAATCTTAGAATGAGATAAAAGCGTCAAAAAAAACAAAAAAACTAATTATTATAATAATTAGTTTTTTTAATATTATTAATTTATTAAGATACGTTAAATCAATAAATAGATCTAAAACTAATATTACTTCATCTATTTTACAAAAGATAGATAAATCTATAATAGATCGAGATATAAATGATGCAAGAAATATCAAATTTAATTTAATTTAACGTTAATGAATTTTGGCAATTTTAAACTAATTTTAATATAAATCAAGTTTATATTAAATATGATTTTTTTTGAAGAAATGTTTTTAAAGAATTATTTAAATAGTTCATATGAATATTCAAATGATTATTATAACAAAATTTTTAGAGATTATGTAAATATAGTCTCTAATAATAGAATAATATATTCTCAAGTCATAGATAATAATAATAAATACTTGAATAAATTAATATTTAATAATAATAACACTTATAAATATATTGATGCACTCGTATTTGATAATAAAATAACTTATTATATTAAAGAAAATAAATTATTTAGTTATAATATTGATACAGATACTCAAGAAAAATTTAATTATTTTTTAAAGATATATGTACCCAATATTATAATACATAATACATATAATAGATACTTATCATATACAAAAAATGCATCTATAAAAAGGATTCAAGAATATTGCAAACTACAGGGAGAGATGATATATTTTTTAAATCAAGAAACAAAAAAAAATATTTTTATATCTGATGATATATCATGGATATCTTCTTTAATTGATAACCTAACAGAATTAAGTAATGATATACTTTATTATTCAAAAATTAACGAAATATCCGAGTTAATCAAAAATAGTAATAATCAAAATAATCAAAATATAAAAGATAAAATAAATACTATTATTGAAGAATTAGAAGAAATTAATAAAAAAGAAATCAATAAATATTTAGCACAACCTAAATATTTAGCACCACCTAAATATATTTTTTACAGTGACAATTTAAAAGCTATAAAAGAATTTATGAAATTAATAAAAAATATAAGAATAGTATCTCCTCAAGAAATTTTGCATAATTTTTTTGAAATATTTAATGATTCAAATGATAAACTTTATACAGATATATTAGATAAAAAATCTAATTTTTCAAAATTAGATATTGTATTTAAATCTAAAAATGTAATTAATATAGAAGAGATTAATAATGAACCATATAATTATTTATCAGTGTTTAAATCAATAATAATATATTATTATCATTTTAATGGTGGTTTAGATGGTGTTAACAAATTGTATTATTTTATGATTAATGATTATGTACAAAATACTAGACAAAATAATAAAATCAAGTTTAATACTATTTATATTTTATTAAAAGATTTTAAAAAAATGTTAAAATTACCTAATTATATAATAAATTTATGTCAAAATAAATTACTTGAAATAGTTAATTCTCAAAATTTATATATAGAGAATACACTTGTTGGAGGAATGAATGCTAATCCTACTAATAATAATCCTACTACTAATAATCCTACTAGTAATAATCCTAATCATAATCCATTTAATATTATTTTTAAAAGTATAGAAAAATTAAATTCAGGAAAAAATTCTACTTATTTTTTTAAAATAAAAGAAACAATAAAAAATATATCAATAAATGGTTACATTAATATTTCTTTAGATTTAGATCAAACAAAAAAAAATTTAATGAAAATTTTAAATAAAATAAAAGATATAACTAATTTATATTCACCTATTTTTTTACTATTAATAAATTTTTTTATTGAATTAATCGAACAAAAAAAAATTAATCTTACTGATTCTGAAATTCAAAAATTATCAGAAGAGTGTGATATTGATGAAACTACATTTATAGTATTTTATAATTATCTTTTATTTGATAATATAGAAATTTATCCAGGAATGAATGAAATAGATTTTTTTATTAAAAAAATTTTAAAATCAGACTATAATAATTTTTTGTATAAATATCTTTCTTATGGAGATTGTAATCTAATAATTAATAAATTATATAAATATAAACATTATTTTTATACAAAAGTTACTGATACAAGTAAATTTTTAGAAAGTTTAAAAATAGATATTGATTTAACAAAAAAAATAAATACAGTAACTGAAAATAATATATTTAATAATAGTTTAGAATTAACAGCAAAATTTGGAAATTATGCAATAAATGAAATAGGTAAATTTACACAAAAATCAATTGAAGTTTTAATATCTCCATATTATAAATTTCTTGATTATGAATTAAATCATATAAGAGATTTCTTAAATAATAAAAAAAATTATGAATATAATATTTACGAAATATATACTGAATCGACTAATAATATTGGTTATAATCTTAAAGATTATCAAAATATAATTAATAATGATACAATTGATAAAAAAATAGATCCACAAGTTAATAGTTTAAATCGTATAGCAGAAACAATATATTTACCAATAATTAGTAATATTGATTACAATAGCACAACATTATTATATATTGATAGAGTAATAACTTTATTAAAAAATGATAAACCTATTAATAAAAAATATATTGAATTTTTAACTAAAGAAAATAATTTTAATAATCATTTATTGTTAAAAAAAATAAATTTGGATATTTCAGAAGATACTGTTGAATTAAATAATTCTAAAACAGTAATTAGATTGGGTTATAAATTTAATTTATATTCTAGTATATTTAATTCAATTAAAAGATTAGATAATTTTATAACAATTATTAATAAATATGAAACGAAAAATAAAGATCTATGTATATTTTTATTAACACTAGCTACATTAGATTTTTCTAATTTTGAAGACAGAATTTTTCTGTATAATAAAATTACATATAAACAAACAACAAAATATATAGAAGACGGATATCTATCTTATATTTTAAATATGAAATCTGATAAAATAATTGAAGTTGAAGATATATTTAATAAAAAAAATGATGATAAAGAAGAAAAACAACCCGTTACTTTTATTGATTCTTCTCTAATAAATAATAATAGTACTGTACTTAAATTTAGGTATACTAATGAAGATAATAAAATGTTTGTTATTTCAGATGATAGACAAAAATATTACATTCAAAATAATAAATATAATGGTGATGATGTAAATTCTGGCAATATTATTATAAATGATTTTACTGCTAATTTATTACAAAAATTTAATTATCCAGCAAGAAATATAGATGATGTTATTTGTACTAGCAATTCTCAAATATCCAAAATTTACTTGTTTAATTATAATATTGCATTAAAATACAATATAGATAATATAAAGAATACAATGTTATTAATTGATTTAGAAACAGATAATGAGTATAAAGTAGTATATGATTTATCAAATCATAAAATGTTTAAATTATGGTTATTACATTTAGAAAATGTGTTAATATTATCTGACAATGATAATAATTATAAAATGTGTATAATTATGAATGATAATGCATTAAATGATATTAATCAACAAAAATATTGGTTCGATAATGGTTCTAATAGTATTATTAATACTAAATTTAAAAAAAAAGTACATTTTTTAACTTTTAATACTAATACCATTAGTTTTAAAATAAATAATATTAATGATTTTCATGCATTATTTTTATGTTTATATACAGCAGAAAATAGTATTTGTTTACAATTATTACAAAATAGAATAATATCTGATGTTATATATATCGATAAACATCTACAAAAAGAAAATTATTTATATTATGAACAAATTAAGTATTTTAGTATAAATACTAAAAATAAATTAAGTATTCCTTTTAGAAATTTATATTACCCAAATGAACAACAAACTACAGATTTATATAAAATAACAGAAAATCCAGTTAATTCAACATATACCAATAATAATTTAAATAATGATTTTAAAAGTTTATATGATTATGCATCTGATATTATAATATTTATTAATAAATTGCATTATTCTATAAAGAATATTAAAAAAAATTATGACATTACTTCTATTAATAATAATATGAAAAAATATATAGAAAATTTTAATTCAATATGTTCAAGTAATTTAGATAAAAAAGAAATTATATATTATGGAAATATTTTTGATAATTTGATTGATAGATTTAATACTGATATTAGTAATGATATGATAAATTGTATAAATAAATTTACATATGATCAATTTTTTGATTTTAATTATGATAAAAAATTTTTTAATTTGAGGTCTTTATATTTAAATAATAGCGATGTATTTTATACACTTTTAATAATAAAAAAATTTGTAGATTTTAAAAATCTTCATTTAGATATTAATTGTGGAGAAATTTTAAGATTAATTTCTAGTCTAGATACTAATATAATTTATCCATTTACAAGTGAACGAACATTATCAGATATTTTATTTGAATTACATAATGAATTATTTATTAGGAAAGAACAAAAAGAATTAATAACTAATTTTATTAATAATCTTAATATATCTAAATATGCATATGAAATATTAATGGGTAAAGGAAAAACATCAACTTTAACACCATTATATATATTATATAAATCAAATACAAATTTTGATTTTATTATAACTTTGCCAAATCATTTAGTAAATTCAAGTTACGATATAATAACAAAAATAACAGATTTATTTAATAATACTTTAATAAATGTTATAGACAATAGTATAGAAACAAAAACTATAAATGAAAATATTAATAATAATAATTTTAAATTAAGTAAAAAAAGTACAACTAAAATAAATAAAATAAGTATTATATCAGATAGTAATTTAAAATACTATTGTTTATACAATATTTCTAAAAATTTATTATTAAATAATCAGTTTGATAAACAAACCATATTTATTTTTGATGAAATAGATACTTTAATTGATCCAACAAAAAATTATTTAAATATATCATTTAAAAATAAAAAGGTGTATGACAAAATAATATATTTATGTAATGTTTTATGTGATATTGCTATTAATGTTATTAATAAAGAAGTTGATATTTTAAAAGACATAAACTTTTCAAAAGATTCAAAATTTAGTGAAATAAATAAATATTTAGAAATGAGTATTAAAAAAAATATAAAAACACTTTTAGACTATAAATATAATAAAAATTATGGATTTACAAAATTAATTATAGATATAGATCAAATAATAATAAATAAAGATAAATCATCATTTACCAATTTTTTAAAAGCTATTCCATATAATGCAATTAATGAACCGATGGAAGGTAGTGAATTTAGTGATTTTGAATTATCAATTATATTAACTTATTTATCTTATTTTGAAAATAATTTTAGATATGAAGACTGTATTATATTTTGTGATTATATTGAAAATTTCGCAAAAAATGATACAGATGAATTTATAACTAGCCAATCTGTAGAGTATTTTTTAAATAGTTTTGAACATATAAAAGAATCATCATCTGATATCGAAATTCTTATAACAGTTTTAACCAAAATAGTAGATATTAAAAAAGAAATTTATGATGAAGATACAAAAAGTGAAAAAATTGATTCATTAAAATCAAATATAGTGAAAGAATTTAAAAAATTATTTGATGATTTACCAATTAAAAAAAATATAATTTTATTTTATGTGCGTACAATAGTTAGTGAATATTGCTTTACATATAATGAAGATAAATTTAATATTTCAACAGTTGATTTATTAGACACTATAATTACACCTAATAAAATATGTTTTTCTGGTACAGTTAATTTTAATTTACCATCAGATATAATTAAACAAATATCTGATATAGGTTATCATAATGATCAATTATCCAATATTACACAAGATAATATTGCACAAGGTGAAATAGAATCTGCAATTAAATCGTTCACACATAGTAAAAAAAGTAAAATATTTGAATCTTTTAAATTATCTGATAGTGAAGTAGAAGAAAAATTAATAGATTATTTATTAAACAATATAATGATATATGATGCATTTATAGATGTTGGTGGATATATTTTAAAAACAAAACCATTCGACTTGGTTCAAAAAATAGCCGATAAAGTAGATAAATATATATTATATATTAATGATAATAATGAAAGAACTATATATTATAACAAACAAAATTCTAAATATAAAAATCAAACATTTAATAATTGTTTTATTTATTATGATAATAAAAATTGTGTAGGTATTGATTTTAAACAACCATTTAAAATGCATGCTTTAGTAACAATTTCTAGTAAAAATAATTTAACTCAAGTTGCACAAGGAGTATATCGTTTAAGAAATATAAATATTGGACATACTGTTGAATATTTTACAGATAACTCGGGAGAAACAATTAAAAACTATGATAATTTATATGATCAATTAAAAAAAATAGATGAAGATAATAAAAAAAATTTAGAAAAAAATGCAGCATTACAATGTATTAAATATATTATTAGAAAAAATAATGATTATGCATCTAATTGTTATGAAGAAAAAAATTATATTGCAACAATTATTTTACAAAAAGAATATGAATTTAATATTGAGCAAATTAAAGAAAAAAATAAAAATAAAATTGGAATAGATACAACTATATTAGAATCAGAAAATATTACAAATGTAACTATTAATAAAAATGTTAGTACTAGTGTTAATAGAAATATACAAATTAGTGTAGATATAAATTATAATATTAATAAAGAAATATCTTGGTTACAATTACAAACAATAAGATATGAAGGTAAAATAGCGACATATACTTTTAAAGATTATTGTAATTTTAAAATAGAAACAGAATTTAAATATGCTAATTATGGTATAATAAAAGATATATCATTTTTTGATTTTAATTTAATAATATCACCAGATATTTTGTATCATATAATAAATTTTACAGAACTTAAAAAACAATATTTTAGAATTTATTTTGAAAGTATCTATTATATTTTAAATATTGATTTAAAAAAAATAATGATGATATCTTATTATGAATATAATATTATTAAAAATGAATATTATAAAAATGAAAAATCATTTTTAGAAACTTATAAAAATATATTTATTACATCTGATGGTTATATTGATCTATGTCCTATTGAATTTGATAAAAATATTTTTATTAAAAGTATTTTATATAAAAAATTAGGAGTTATATTATTTAATAAATCATATAATAAAAATATTATATTTTACACTTTAACTGAATATTTTAAAAATAAAAATAGTGAAAATATTCTTGATATTTTAAGAGAAATTAATAATAAAGAATATAGATTTAAATATAGTTATTTAGATTTATCAAAATTATTTATTAAAGAAGATTCTTATAAAAATATTGTTTTATGGAATAAAATTTTTAATAATACTAGTTCTATAGAAACTATTATAGAAAGTTATGAGAAATTTTTAGAAGAAATAAAAGATAATATAAAAGAATGTAATTATAATCATTTTGTAATAGACTCTACTGATACCGCGTTTACAAACGTATTATAACTAGTAATTATTTTAATTATTATATTTTTAACTTGAATATTTTTATCGAGATATTCAATTAATTGATTTTTTTTATTATTTTCAATTGAACTAATCCATTCATCAATGTTACATATATTACCATTATTATATTTTTTGAATTGAAGTGTTTTTAAAATTTCATATTGAATTGCTGGATTTGATTTTTCTAATAAATTTTCAACATTATTATTTACATTAGCTTGATTTAAAATTTTTAATAATGATAATGCAGATTTTCCTAATATAGAATAAAAATATTTTTCACAATAATTATCTGTTATATAGTCTCCAAATATTTGTTTACATGCTTCTTTTAATGTATCATCAGAGTTATTTTTAATATATAAAGTGGCACTTGGTACTTCAGTTCCTGTATTTATATCATAAATATTAACAGTTCCATCATGACCAAGATAAAATTTATAATTATTATTTAATTTTTTTTCAGGTTTATTTAAATAAATATAAGCTAAAACAAGTGCAGTATGAATAGGTTTACCTGAAATTACACTAATTGAATCAATCTCACTATTATTAAAATCAAAATATTTTATTTTTGAATTACTAGAAACAAGTTTAATAGTTTCTATTTTATTATTAAGAGGTGTTAATAATAATGTTTTTTCTACTTGATAAATAGATTTTATAATACCTAATTTTTCATCAAAATAAAAATGTGTTCTATTATCATTATTATTATTATTATTATTATTATTATTATTATTATTATGAATAAAATCAGGAATATATTCATAAAATAATTTTTCTAATAAATTTGAAATATCTTCACCTAATTTAATTTTTAATAATAAATCATATACTTTTTTTTTAATATTTTCAAAATATGATAAATTAAATACACTAGATCCACCATTTTGAATTCTAGTTGAAATTATATTATACACTTCTTTTATATCTGTTGAATTTATTTGTTTTGTTAGAAGTAATATATTAGGATTAGAACCTTGATTATTGAAAGTAGAAGTAGAAGTTTTGAAAAATAATGTATTTATTAAATCAGTGACATATGTTGTCATTCGATTCATAGTTTTAATAATAACTATTTTAATTTTTGTAAATGAGTGTGCAATATATTCATCATATTTTTTTTGAAAATTTTCTCCAATTTTAGAATCAAAGAAAGCTATATCAATTAAACCAAATATTGCAGATATTAATGTTATTATATATAGATATTCTAATATTTTGTCAATATGTGGAGATATTTTTTGATAGTTTTCATAATTTTTAAATTTGAAGTATTTTAATAATTTATTAAATGTGCTTTTATTTCTTTTAATAAAATGTAATATTGTAATTAATGTTAGAGGATAATATATATAGTTAATAATATTTTCAGTTGTATTAAAAATTTGATTACATATATTTTTTACATATTCTAATATATTTACTATAAAATCAAATTTTAAATATGTAAATATAATTTTACAACATATATATACACTATTATTTATTGTTCGTATCATTTTTATATAATAATTAAAACTATAACCACCATTTTGATTATTTAATAAAATTAATTTTTGATTATTTAATTTAAAAATTATATTTTCATTAATAAAAATAATAACATCATTATAAAAAATTTCATTCATTTATAATTATATTTTATTTTTTTTTAAAATATTAAAACAATTATAGATCTAACTTGTTTGAATAAACTATAATAGAATATCAGATATTATTAAATATTTAATATATTTGTAAACATATCCAACATAATTTATATAATAAATCGTACAATTATAGATATATAAAGTGGATGAAAAATTTATACTAGAAAAATAATAATATACACTATTATAATATGTCTTTAATTGATATAGAATATGATAACTACATATTATCTTCATCTCCAATTTTAACAAATATATATTTTCCAAAAAAATTTTATAGACTTTACGAGTCAATTAATAGTGATTATAAAATAATAATTAATGGTTCTTTTTTATTTAATGAAACAAATAAATTACATGAAAATAAATTACATGAAAATAAATTACATAAAAATGATGATGAACTAATCTATTTAATAGAAAATAAATTATTAGAAATACCATATTACAAAAATATTGATAAACTATTTATTCATACAAAATTAACTAATTTTTATATTAATATAGAAAAATTAGAAATTGAAAGCAATTATAATGATATTTATAATATTATATATCAATCTCATATTAAAAAAAATAAAAATATTAAATATCGAGATTTTATTTTATTACTACCTAATCCAATTTTAATTAATATTTCATATAATAAAAAAAATCTATCAAATTTTGTTAGAATATCACATATTAATCATAATGGAAATGGTGGTTTTACAAATTCATATCCTTCTAATAAAACTTATAATAATAAATTAACTACAATTGATAATATTAATTTTATTAATGAAACTCTAAATATTTTTTAAAGCATTTGTAATTGCATTATTTGCATTTTCTGTAATTTGATATTCATCTGAATTTATAAAAAGTGCATTATTTATATTTTCAGAATCCAATGTTGCATAATTATTATCTATTAAAAACTTATCATAATTATTTTTTAAAGGTAAAATACTTATTTCAGAATCAGTTTCACTAGTATCCGTAGTATCCGTAGTTTGTAAATTTTGTCTAAATAGATTATTTATCTCAAAATAATCTGTTGTGTATATAAATCCTAATAAAATAACAAGTAAAATGAGTATAACAATTAAATAATTTGTAAATGTTAACATTATATTATGTAATTAGATATTTCATTTACTAAATTATATTAAAATATTTATTTAATTTATATATGTTTAAAGTATTTTATTTGTCTAATTGCACATATTCTAAAAAAACTATTAATACAATTACTAAATTAAAATTATTAGGTGACTTGATTGAATGTGATAATAATAAATGTATAAATTTTCAAGATGTACCAAAGAATTATTTAACATATCCTAAAGTTTTATTCAAGACAGATAAAAAAACAATATTTATAGGAGGAAATGAAGAATTTCAAAATTTAATAATATTGTTAAAAAATCTCAAAAAAAATATTAATTATGAAATAGAACCACAAAAATATATTAAAAAAAAGGATGTTTGCAATATTTTAATTAAATTAACTAATTAAATATTATTAATATTAATATCATCTACTTCATTTGAAAAGATAATATCACCAGTTTGATCTAAAGTTTCTTTTTCTTGAAATACATTTAATGATTTTAATTCATTAATTTCATTAGTATCATATTTATGAATTATAAAACAGTTTGCTCCAGACATTTCCATAGAAATTTCGATTAATACATAATCATCTATATTAATCCAAATTCTATTTTTAAAAGATCCAGGAATTAATGCTTTAAAAGTATTAACAATCCCAAATGTTTCTACTTCCATTCTGCTATCTCCTAATTTTTTTGTTATTTTACCAATAAATTTTGTTTTACCATCAGGCATAATTTCATTTATTGGAACTGACCTTTGCCTAGGTACATGATTTTTCATAGATTTTTGTTTATTTCCGCCGCAACTATTTTTACCCATGTTTATAATATTGATTTATTATAATATTCAAATCATAATTATTTCAATTTTTTTTCTTAAATATATATAATGACAGACTATGAAGAGTTTAATGATTATTATAATTATATAAATAATAATTGGTTTAAAACATTTAATTTACCAGATGAATATTCTAAATTTTCTACTTTTAATATTGTATCTGAAAAAATAGATAAACAAATTAATCAAATAATTAATTCTATATCTTCTATGGATAATTCATATTTATCATCAAATGAAATCTTGATCAAAAATTTATATAATAAATTAAATAATAATTATCAAAGAAATAATGAAGATATTATGCCTCTTAATAAAATATTTAATGAAATAGATAAAATTCAATCTTGGAATGATTTATCAAAAATAATTGGTTTTCTAACTATATTTGATATGGGAGTTTTTTTAAATATTTATATTTCATTAGATTTAAAATCAAATAATAAACATTTATTACATATTAATGAATTAAATTTATTCTTGCCATCAAAAGATTATTATCAAGATAATAAATATAAAGATATTCAAATAGGTTATATTTTATTTATTAAAAAAGTATTACAATATTTAAAATTAGATATAACAAAACTTCCAAATATTGAAGATAATTTATCGGAAAGAATATTTATTTTTGAAAAAATGATATCAGCAAATCAATTTAATAATGAAATGAAAAGAGATTTGGATTATTTATATAATCCAATTAGTTTTAGTAATTTGCAGGAGTTATTAGGAAATAATATAAAATTAGATAGTATATTTTTTTGGATTAAAAAATTAAAACCAAATATTGAAGATTATTATGATAAAATTATATATTATAACTCTAATTATTTTAAACAATTAAATAACATTTTTGAAGAATTTGGAATTGAATTTATTAAATTATATTTAAAATATAATATATTTGTTAAATCATCAAATCTACTATCAGATAATATTTATGATATTTATTTTGATTTCTTTGGGAAAAAAATAAGTGGTATAAAAAACAAAATTTCAGATAAAAAAAGAAATTTAGATATTTTATCAAATAATTTAGGAGAAATTATTGGAGATATATATATTAAAAAATATTACAATTCTAATACATCTAATTTAATTTTAGATTTATTTAATAAAATTAAAGATTCATCAATTGATATAATAAATAAATCAAGTTGGATGAATGATAAAACAAAAAAAAAAGCTATTAATAAAATTAATAAAATTAAAATTCTAATTGGTTGTTCAAAAATAATAAGAGATTATAGTCCATTAATAGATGATAAAATATCAAAATTAAATCTATATGATTTAATAAAATCATATTCTATATATTATTTTAAATATAATTTAGACAAACTAGATAAAAAACCAGATGATGAAGAGTGGCATATGAATGTGTATGAAACAAATGCATATTATAATCCATTAAATAATCAAATAGTTTTACCTGCTGGTATTTTACAAGAACCTTTTTTTTCAGAAAATTATACTTTTGAAAATAATTTAGGAGGAATTGGTACAATAATTGCACATGAAATTTCACATGCATTTGATGACCAAGGTAGAAAATTTGATGCAGATGGTAATTTAAAAACTTGGTGGTATCCATCTGATATTAATAATTATAATAAAAAAGTAAAACCAATTATTGAACAATTTAATTCTATAAAACTTTTTGATATGAATATATCTGGAAAAATGACATTAGGTGAAAATATAGCAGATTATACAGCAGTAATAATTATTACAAACATTTTAAATGGTTTAAATGTAGATAAAAAAAAATATAAAGATATGTATCGGGCATATGCAAATATATGGAAACAAAAGATAAGAAAAAATGAACTAATTAAAAGATTAAATACTGATGTTCATGCGCCAGGTAGATATAGAACAAATCAAATATTATCAAATATCCCAGAGTTTATTAATATATATAATATTAAAGAAGGAAATAAAATGTATATTTCTGAAGATAAAAAAATAAAATTATGGAATTAAAATAATATAAAGATTTAACTTATTATTTTAAATTATGGAAGAATTAAATTTTATCGTTGAAATAAGTTATAAAACAGATATTTTAATAGAAATTAAAACTTATTATGAATTTAATACAGAACAATTAGATATTTTTGAAGAATGGTATAATTCATTTACAATTGGATTTCATAATTCTCTTGAAATTTCAAGAGATCTTTTAAAATTTAAATTAGTTGAAAAAAAAGAAGAAATGGAATTAGCAAAAAATTTTTTAGATACATTTGGAAGACCATTTAATATACTTGAAGAAATTGATGATTTATATGAAATATTTAATCAAGATATTAGATCAGTATCATCTGAAGATGAATCATTTTATCAAGAAACGGAAACAATAAACACTATTATACAAGCACATATTAATGGAAATATTAATCAAGTAAAAACATTATTAGAAACTACAAATATTGATGATGATATAGTTAATGATTTAAAAAAAAAATATAAATAAATATCTAAACAACAAAATTAATTGGATCAAATAGTAGATTAATATTTTTATTAGATATATTAGATTTAAATAGTGGTACACATTTATCTATAAATCTTTGTCCATTACAGTCAATTAAATCAGCTATATTTAATTTTCCATTTATCCATTTTAATTGTTTTATAAAATCTTCATATATTTTATGAAATACAAGCTTTGGATATTTTTTTTGATCTGCATTTGTTAAATTAATAAAATCATTATAATCTGGTGTAATATAATATAATTGATAAATATAATCCGGTTTAAAAATTTTAGGAAATTTAGAAAGTCTATGAACAATATGTGATCTAATAACTTTTTTAAAGTTATTTAAATCAAAATTATGTTGATTAATGAATTTTTTTAACCATATACTAATATCTTTAATTAAAGGTGATTTATGATGAGGATAGTACCATAACTCAACAATTTGTTTTTCTTCAACAGATAATTTATTTTTGTATATTTTTGAATATAAAATTTCAATCATAATAATACTAATGCAATAATCAAGATTAATTTCATTTAAATCTGATGTTTCAAAAAAAGTAGTTAAAGAATAAAATTTATCATTCCAGATATACTTGTCTGGATTTTTATTGTATATACCTTTACCAAAATTATTTAATGAATAAATTTGATCATTGTATTTAGATGGATTTAAATTTTCTTTTTGTTTAAAAACTTTTTCAATTATTGGATTTGGAAATTCTTTTTCTAGCCAATCTAGAAAAATAGTGTATCCATACCAATTAATTGAATTATTTTTATCAATTAAAAATATTTCATTAATATTTTTATTTTTCATTGAAAAATTTAAATATTTAGCATATTGTCTAATAACACGTGTTATTGTTGTTTTGTCATAAATATTTACATTATCTAATTTTGGTAAAAAATCATTTCCAAAAATATTATAAATAAAACAAATATCATAAATTAATCTTGGAAGTATATCTAATTTAGTAAAATTTTTTGTATCTTTATTAATAAGATCTGTAAAATGATTAAAAATATCATTTTTTAATTTTTCTAAACTATATACAGTTTTATCTATAGAGTCACGAACTAAATAAATCTGTTTAGTTAAAGTTAAAGGTAAAAGAAGAATTATCATATCTGCATCTGGAGAATAAACAAGAATATCATGATTTGATTTAATATTAATAATATCTGCCATTATTTTATGTTCAGCTTCACCATTAATTAAATAATCATTAATATACCATTCAGGATATTTGATTTTTAACCAATCTACAAGTTTGATCATAAATACTGTACCTGGTTTGATTACATTTTTATCCAAAGAAATTAATGGTTCAACTATAGTTGAAATATATTTTTCTACTTCATTCGGTTTGGTATTTTCAATTATAATTTGTTTACCTTTATAAATTAATCCAGAAAGTAGACCTCTTTTTCTTTGTTCAATCATTTTTCCAATAAAAGGAACACCATCAATATATAAAAACACTTTTGGATTAGATGTTTGAATTAATATATTTGCAAGTAATTTATCAATTGTTGTAAATATCATAGTATCTCTCATTGCTAAAACAGAATCTGGATTTAAATTTTCTTTATTTAATAATTCTAAATTAGGTATTAATGAAAAGTCAAGATCTATTTTATATTCTAAACCAAGTGATGATTTAATATAATTTAATAAAAGATCTTGAACAATATATTTTGCAGTATATATAAGTGAATTAAAATCAATATATATATCAGGATTTATAATTTTTATATTAGAATTTATTCCAATATTATAATTTTTAGATATAGAATTAAAAAATCCAGGAATGCCCATTTAATATATAAAATATTAATATATTTTATATATTAATAGTAATATGAAAAATTCATATTTAGATATTAATACTGGTAATATCAATAAGGATGGTGGAGTTATCAGTTATTTTAGTAGTTTAATTGGAAATATTGGATCTGCAGAAATTATAAAATATTTAAATCTATATAATAATAATATTAACTTACAAGATTTAGATGATATCTATAATTTATATCCAAAATCAACATGGTATCCAAATTCAACATGGTATACAAAGATTACAATAGAACAAGCAAATATATCTTATAATAAAATTAGAACATTAATTACTAGTGATCAATTTAAAAATTTAAATAAAAAGTTGATAGAAATAAATTATAATTTATCGCTAATTTTTAAAAAATTAGTTGATGAAGTAAATATTTATAACGAAATTTGGGAAAATTTAAAAGAAATTTATAAAGCATATTATGAATATCGTAAAAGAATAAATGATAAAAATGCTATAATAATAAAATTTTTTAATAAATTTGAAAAAATTGATAAAAATATAGAAAATTGTGATTCATATATAGATACAGAAACAGATCCAGAAAAATATATAGAATCAGAAATAGAATTTAACACAAAATTATCAGAATGGCTTGTATCTTTAGGAAATGGAAAAGAATTAAGTAATGATTTTAGAAAATTATTACAGAAATATTCTGTAATTTTAAATATAGATTTAAGTTTAGATATTATTCAAATTTATGATGAAATATATTTAACAATTAATAATACCAAAGAAGATGAATTAGCTGAATTATTAATAAAATTTTGCAATTATAATAAATTTTATAATTATTTAAATCAATATACACTTGGAAATAATTTAGAAAAATATATTATTTTTCCAAAAATTAATAGTAATAATTTTAATTTAAGTAATTATGATTTTATTAATAAAACTATAAATGAAAAATATTCAGAAAGTTCAATTCAGTACAATCAATTAAAAAATTTAATTAATACTAAATCTGATTTTTTGTATATAGAAAAAGTTTATAATTTAGTTAAAACAGTATTTCAAAGTAGTGTTGAATTTATAGGTAGTATTTTTTATGAAACAGATATTGATAAATTATATAAAGGAAAATTAGATGATTCAACTAATTTAAAAAAACAAATTTATGAAAAATCAATAGAATATATTAATGAAAATTATTTTGGTAATTTAGAAGGTTATGAATTATTTGTTAAAATTGGTTTGCTTGCTAAAAAAATAAAAGATGATGAACAATCAAGAAAAAAATACTATCCAAAAATTTTAAAATTCTTAAGTACGTATGATAAAAAAGTTACACAAAATATTTTATATCAAATATTAAATAATATAGCTGATACAAACGATAATGAATCTTTAAATAAATTAATAATTTTCATTAATAATTTAGATTTTTTATATAAAATTGATTTTGAAAAAAAACAACAATATGATAGTCTAAAAACTGGAAATATAATAGAAAATTTAAAGTTATTTACTGCAGATATTGAAAAAAATATTTATTTTAATATTAAAAAAATGAGAGAAAAAATAGAAAATGTAATTTTAGAAAAGAGAAATGACCCGAAGTTTCCTAATAATAATATTTCATTTGAAGATTTAGTAAAAAAATATATTGAAATTTTAACTGATATTTCAGAATACGATTTTATAATTAAACAATTAGAAAGTACAGATAATTTTAATCAAAAATTTGTAACATTATATCAATTACTGACTAATCCAGTTATAATTGCAGAAGATAGTGAATTAAATAAAAAATTAATATGTAAATATGTTAATGCTTATAGAAATATAAAAATAGATGATCAAATTATAAATAATAATATAACAAATTTTTTAATAAATCAAAATGAAAATTCAGATTTTGATAAGTATATTAATTATAATAAATCATTAAATCATAAATTTAATTATAATATAAAAAATGAACATACTTATGTAAATATATTGAATTTAATAAGAAGAATTAATGATGCAAAGTATTTAGATACAACAGAAATGATTCAAGCTATAAAAATACATTATAAATATGATAATGAAGTAATTGAATATATAAAAAAAACTTTATTTACAAATGAAGACATTAGTGTAAATAATTTAAATACAAATATATTCAAAGATGAGTGTGTAATAAATAATATTAAAAATAAAGTATTATCAGGTATAAAAATATTTATTTATATTTATGATTGTACACAATTAAGTAAAAATAATGCAAATAATGATTTTATAAAGATACATTCATATTTGATAAAAAATACAACTGAAAAAAATAGTATAAAATTAATAAAATTAAAAAAATTATCTAATATACTTGAAAAATTAAAAATAGACATAGCTACACCAGAAGATATTAGAATAATTAAAAAAATTTATAATCTTAAAAAAGTAAAAGATATTAAAACAGATATTAATAATTTATTAGATACTAAACAAATAGAATCATATTATACACTTTTATATTTATCACCAGAAAATATTAAAACTGATTTTATGTCACTTTTACAGGAATATATAAGTGCTAATAATCCATTAGCTAATATTTATGATATTTTGGGATTATATAACAAAATAAAGAATATAGGATCAAAATTTAATTTAGAAGATTTTGAATTATTTATTAATAAGAAATTAAGTGAAGATTTTAAAAATAAATACTGGCAAATTTATATGTATTTTAATTTTGATTGTAGAATAATAAATAAAATAGATTTAATAAAAATAATGACATCTTTAGAAAATGGTAATTGTAATATAAAAAATTTAGAAACTTTACAAAAAATTATAGAATATAATCAACAGAATTTATCATGTTTATCAAAAGAATTAAACCCAAAATTATTATATTTTAAGAATAAAAATCAAAATTTAAAAGATATTTCTAAAAATGAATTATTACAAAAACAACTGTATAATATCTTAGAAGAATCTGCAACGAATAATAATACAGCTTTAAATTTAATACAATTTAGTAAAGAACAAAATAATATTTCATTTTTAAGAAAAGAAAATATAAATATCAAAAATGAAAAAATAGATAAAATTATTTTTATGTTTCAAGTTTTTTCAAATTATAACACAGATATAAGTTCACTAGCTTTAAATTTATTAAATGAAGGTGATGCAGATGAAATACAAATAAATAATATAATATCAAATATTAATAAATCAGATAAATTTATTAAAAGCAATAATCGGGTAATAATATTTTTAAATGATAATATAAAAAAATCTAATCAAATACTAGAATATGATAAACAACAAGAGCTATTTAGTATTTTAGATGAATTGTCAGATAAATCAACATATTTAACAGATATTATAGTAGAATCAATTGATCAAGTTAAAGATGTATTAACAACTAGTGTAGAAAATAAAATTAAATCAGTAATGATTGAGAATGGTCTAGGATATATAACACCTACAAATTTATTTGAAACTGTATCAGATATAGTACAAGTTGCAAAACCTTTAATATTAACTGCTGGTATTGGATACGCAACATCATATGCTTTTAGAAATATAGATAAAATATTTAAAACAGATAAAGATAATACAAATAAACAAGATTATTTAATTAGATTAGAAGACTATAATAAATATAAAAAAAGTTTAATACTTGCTTTTGGTACAGGATTAACATTATATTATAGTCAAGAACTTTTTAGTAAACTATACAAATTAATAAATAAATATATATTAGTTAAAACTAACGAATTGAATTTACCTGAACCGTCAGAATCTTATCTAGTTCCAATAATAGGAAGTATAATAACAGGTGCCTTATCTATGTATAATTTAAATAATAATTTATCAGGTGGAAATTTATCAGGTGGAAATTTATCAGGTGGAAATTTAATAGAAGATTTAATTAATTATATATTAAAAATGATAGATAAATATTTTGGATTTAA
>Ga0209550_10001111_pt1 | contig 25942 bp, 47 predicted proteins | sample LauGreSuBDMM15SN_2_FD_187567 | JGI IMG/M metagenome (GOLD analysis project Ga0209550, IMG submission 187567) | Freshwater lake microbial communities from Lake Michigan, USA - Su13.BD.MM15.SN (SPAdes) (version 5) | ecosystem: Environmental > Aquatic > Freshwater > Lake | place: Lake Michigan... | reverse complement strand
AATGCTCCTGGTCCTAAATCAGCGACTAATACATTCAAAGTAGTACATCCTGAAATTGTGTAAGTTGTGGTTGTTCCGTCAATACAATCGGCACAATTAGAATAGTAAGATATTGGGTTACCACCATCTGTAGGTGTTGCGTTGATTTTATTGATAATTGTGTAACATTCAGTTGCAGTCGCTCCTGTAAAGTCCAAATAGAATGTATCACCAGGGAAAAATGCTCCTGGTCCTAAATCAGCGACAATAACATTTGAACTACTACATCCTGAGATGGTGTAAGTGGTAATCGTACTTAAATCAGTTGAAGTTGGTGTTTGTGTTAATGTTGGTGTAACTGATGGTGTTTGAGTATTTGTTACACTTGGCGTAGGTGTAATTGTATTAGTTGGTGTTTGAGTATTAGTTACACTTGGTGTCGGTGTTACCGATGCAGTTCCTGTTGGTGTTTGAGTATTAGTTGGTGTTTGAGTTGGTGTAACCGCAATTGTCCCTGTTGGTGTTGGTGTTGGAGCTGGTCCTCCAATTGTAAGAACAAATGATTGTCCCAAGTATCCCCCCCAACTATAGTTGTATGTGCCAGTATTCATTCCCAAACTTGTAAGTGTTTGTCCTGTAAATAATAATGAGCCTTGAATGAAATCTTCAAACGATGTATATCCCGTAGGAACTAAAAGAAAATAACTGCCGTACGGGTTAAACACACCAAAACTATTACCACTACCCAAATCTGAAACACCCCCCTCTCCTGAACCAAAAGAGGTTGGGACATTAAACGTGGCTCCACCGTATGCTGAAAAACCATTTACGTCTTGATTTAGAAATACACCAACATTTGGTACTACTCCACCACCGAATCCTAAAGAACCACTTTCAACAAAATCTAAACCATCTAAGTTAAGTCGACCCTCATAAGATAATATTACATCAGAACCTGACTCAAAAAATTGAACTGAGAAAAGTGGTGTGTAGGGGTAAGATGTCCAATATCCTTCACTCAATAAATAATATGAAGCCTCGTCACCATTTGTAAAACTTTGATTAAATACAGTATTTGTTAATTCAACAAAAGAACCCTCTGTTAAAGCGGCTGACCTCCAAAATCCAACGGAAGCAGTAACGCCTGATAATGGCGTTGGTTGAGTGTTTCCACTAACAGGAACCGTAATGACATATCCCAATTCTTCATCAGGTCCGTTCCACCAAATTACGCCACCGTAATTATCGGAGTATGGTTCATCTGATACTCCAATGGCTAAATCACCAGTTTGTGTTGTTCCTGATATTGGTGTTCCTGTGTTATATGCGAAAGGTCTTGTGGCTGCCATTTTTCTTTTTCTTATAAATAGTTAAATAGCACAAAAAAAGGGAGACACCGTCGCGTCTCCCTCAAATCCCCGTCAGGATATATGTGTGGTATTTTTGTTATGGTAGGGACTATACACCAAGACCCCGTAAAATTGGACATTTTTGTTTTTCCAACTAGTCGAAAAACCCAAAAAAAAGACAAGGTTAATTTAGATTAATTCAGGTAAATCAGCGAGGACCACTCCTAGAAAACCTCCCGTGTTTCTTTTAAGATTTATTTTTGAGCTTATAGAGGGTAAGTTAAATCTTCAGGTGAGTATGGGGAACCACCGTTAAAAAAACCCTCTGTCCATTTCTTTTACAAAGATAAGAAAAGTCTTTCAACCTGTCAAACTTTATTGGCGAAAATTCCGAAATAAATTTCGGGGACTTCCGTGGTTGGGAGTGGGGTCGAACCACTGGCACACTGCACTTCCATACAATTGCTCTACCATAAACATTAACTGTTACTGAGCTACCACAACCATTATTTAAAGAACTTTTGTTTTACAAAGATATAAAAAACATTTTACATCGACAACATCCATCCCAATTTATTTTGTTCCTGATATTGGGAATAAGTACACTTACGCATCGACTTATAATCAGGTCTCAACTTTACGTTTTTTGGGTACTTCGCCTCGTGCTCTTTTTGTTCTCTCATAACACGAGCATATGCCTCTCTTTTACTTGGAGCCCACACGTCATTAAACCCACCGCCAATCCAATTAAACAAATAAAGGTAATCACCATTAACACTTCTGTATAACTTCTCTTTTGCCATATTGTTTATCGTTTTGTGAATACAAATGTAGTGAACTCTTTCCAAACTGCCAAACTATTTATAATAAAAATTAAGCCGCCCCTTAAATGGGGACTTTTAGGACCGTTCCAGTTATGGAACACAATTAGAGAACGACTCGCTACCGTTCTCTTTTTTTTCCACTATAACCTTCATTTTTCTTTAATTCGACGATTATTTTCCACTATAAACTATATTTTGTGGAAATTTTTCCACTAAATACTAATTCCGTCAATATACTTTTTAATGGTACGTCTAAGTTTTTGGTCTCCAAGATGAGACCATTCGTCTTCAATTAAATGAGAAATTCTGTTTACAATATTTTTCTTATTACCCTTAACCAACATTGACTTATCGTCAATAACCATAAGTTTGATTGTGTTATCGTTGAATGATAGTGTGGTTTCATACACAGGAAAATTTCTTTTAAGGTGTAATAAAAGTTCGTTTGAAGTATCATCAGAATACTTTGACAAAATATCTTTTTTTTCTTGTTCAGTTAGTCTCATATTAATAAATATAAAAATATTTATTTGGAAAATATATCGCAATGGCAAAAGGAACAAAATCGGTTGGAAATTCAATGAAAGTATCTTTCGGTAAAAAGATTACAGGTAAATCTAAAAAAAATTGTAACAAACACGACCGTAAGGAGAAAAACTACAGAGGTCAAGGACGATAGTCTGTAATTCTTATTGTAAATTCGTATATTTTTATCATGATAGATAAGAAACAGAGACTCTTTCGCCTAATAGAAACTTATATGAATGATTTTCAGGGAGACTCTGTACAAGAAATGTACGGTGATGGAGCCAAGATTAAAGTTCATTCTATGAATGAAAGTTATTCTGAAAAATCTATCTTATTTGAAATTGTTATTGTGTTAGGTAATACAATTAATGAATCCGTAATGGATAAAACATTAGCTAATATTTTAATCCAAGACGCTTTGGTCTATTTTTTTCCTGACCAAAAAATTAAAACTTATGTTAGATTTGATGTGTAAAAAAAACCCTCGTAAGAGGGTTTTATATTTTTAACTATTTCATCCCAATAATTCTTCGACAATTGTCACATAACCAAACTCGTTCTCTATCAATTTGTTTTACAGTTCCTCCAGCATCATTCATTAAACATTCTATATCATAGTTACAGTGGTCTAACCCTAAGTTGTGCCCAACTTCATGTATTGAAACTTTTTCTAATCTTTCCATCATTTTTTTCTCAGAAACATTTCTTTTGATTCTGAAAGTAGAAACAACACAAGTTTTTCCAGGTCTATATCCTAACCCAATGATTCCATATTCAGCAATATTTTTTACCCTGTTGAAATGTGCAATATCAACACTTGTCAATAAAAGAAGGTTTTTGTTGGAATTGTATTTTGCAAGAATTTTACTTGCTTCGTATCTTTTTTTACTTGATGCTAAGATATCATCAGTAAGTGTAATTCTTCTTTCAATTACACAGTTGAACCCATAAAACTTAATTATTCGTTCTTTTACAAAATTAATATATTTTTCGTCTATATCTCCCAAAGGAACGATATGAATGATTTTTTCATCTTTGATTGGTTTATTTATGTTCTGTTCGTTTGCAAAGGAAAAGAAACAAGCGGTAATGATTGATACAATACCAAAAAGACTTACATATGTGATTATTTTTTTCATATCACAAATGTAAGTCTTTTTTCAGAACAAAAAAAAATATTTTGTTAGATTTTTTTTATCCTTTCGTTATTGTGTATTTGTTTCCAAACGCATCAATAACTAACATTTTGTTTGGTATATACTTAATTGTTTCCACACCTTCTCCTTCAACATTGTTTGTCATTTCAATCCAAAGAGGATTGTAAATAGGATGATTTTTTGGAATAGGGTGCAAATCTCCACTTGTTTTTTGTTGAACTGGTTTTTTTGATGGAACCCCCTGTATTAGTTTAGATTGTTCACTAACAACTTTACTAACTAACTTAGTTAACTCTTTTTCGTTTAATCTTATTACTTTTGACATATTATTTTATTCTAAGCCACCGTTGATTGATAATCACCTAAACCTGGCTTTGGTTTATCATCATTTTTCACTAAGAAATCTTGTGAGTCCTCTCCCATTGCAAACACTTTAATTTTATTTACATTTGCTCTGATTATTGATTGAACTTTTGGATTATCCACAAAACTTGCAGGTACTCCAATACAACCAAAGCTTTGATTTGCAGCCAAAATAGCTTTGATATTATCCAAATATTGAGGTGGAACTTTTCCTGCATTCACATCACTTTGTAATACACGTTCTAAATCTTTACTTGATGTTAGTCTACCTTCAATACCTGGTACACCGTGAATTGCAGTACCTATACTTTTTTTAGCCGCTGCGGTAATAGTACCTTCAAGTTTAATTGGTGCTAAAAAAAATGTATTCTTATTCCCTCCTTTACTACCACCAGTATATCCTGAATTATATGATAATCCGTTAATGGTGTATATTCCCTTAGGTAAAAATCTAGCAGCCAAATTAGCAATTGGTCCATAGTATGGGTCCTTACGTTTTTCATTTGATGGGTCAGTACATAAATGTGGTGTTGCTTTTAAGTTTGAAATTTTACACCAATCTTCCATAGTAAAGGCTTTAGCATCTGCCAAACCTTTTTGAGCATCCGCTCCATCAACAACTGAAGAACTTGTAACATATACCCCTCCTGTATTAAAAAGATAAATTAGATTATCTTTTGGGTCGTAAACTAAGAATGGAGTGTCATCCATCTTCCTATTCTTAATGTGTTGAATCTCAGCATCAATTCTAGGACTATATTTATAATTACCACTCTTCTTAGTGTTTGGGTCAGACGCTTTTGCAGCAATGTCTAAAATAAGTTTATTTTCTGCATTACAAACATATGTTCCAGTTTTATTACTTAATAATGAAACATATTTTCCATTATTAAAAAAGTGATATCCTTCATAGAAATTTTTACCTGCAATTTGCCACTGACCATAATTGGCTCCTAAATTGTTCAACAGTTTATACACCCCTGAAGCTGTGTTATTGGGTTTACCAAATCTAACACAAGCAGGATACGAATTAATATCAGATGGGTCTTTACTTGTAACTTTTGATTGACCTCCTGTTGTGGTTTGTGGTTTTCCTCCTGTTGTGGTTTGTGGTTTTCCTCCTGTTGTGGTTTGTGGTTTTCCTCCTGTTGTGGTTTGTGTTTTTGACCCCCCTGAAGCCATTGATGGGACACCTAATCTACTTGATGTTACGTCCCCAACAAATCCTGTTTGTCTAATACCATTATCTCTTTGGTATTTTTTTACCGCTGCCATTGTATTGGCTCCATACTTACCATCAGCTCCTGTTGGGCCTACGTCATACCCCAACTTAATCAAAGCGTTTTGTATTGTTCTAACTTTATTTCCAGGAACATCGCTAGCGGCTGCAACAGAAGGTAAATCTTCTTTTAAAACTCTCTTAATGATTCTTTCTAAATCCGATTCGGTTAATTTTATAATCTTAGTCATATTTTTAAATATTTCGAGTTGACAAATAACCTGCCAATCTTTCGGATTTCTTTTTAAAGAAATCTAAATTCTCCTCAGTTATTTCAGTTGGGTTTAAATAATCAATTCCTATTGTTCCCATTAATTTTCCTGAACCAAAATCAAATAATGCCACGATATAAGATGATTTCGCCCCTGTTGCCTCCGCACCTGACTTTAGACCAAAGGTTGCAACTGTAGGGTCATCGTAATTGGGAATTCCAACAAACCCTGAATTCATTATCTCAATAAAAAATCTAGAATATAAAGATATTGGCATATTTGTGAAAAGTGTTGATACTGGTAAAATTCCTGGTCCATCAACTTCATACACTACTGAAAATTTTTGCATTGATTTGTTTGAATGTAAAAAATGTCCTCCATTATGTATTTGGGTTACCCAAACTCTATCACAATTCAAATAATTTAAAAGATTTTCAATCTCTGTTGTTACTTTTTCAATCGAAATCATTTCGATTTTTAATTCGTCTTTAGGTGCCGTTAGTTTTTTTCGTATCCACAATAATGCTACAGGACCTAATAAAGCGGTTATTAGTGCGACGGTAACACTTCCAAAAATTTCTATCATGTGATTATTCATTTGATTTTATTCATTTGACCTTATTTGTTAAAGTTATTAATAAATACAAAAGATATATAAAAAAAGAATAAAATTGTAATTTTAACTAAAATTCTGGCGTTTGGTCAAGATGGAAATAATTATTATTCTTATAGAATAATAATATAATATTAAAAAAAGAGTAAAAACTAAAATACTAGTTCTAGTACTAGTTCTAGTCAAAATCGACCACACACTCGAAACCAAGTAGTGTCTCCAAAAATCTCTCCAAGTCTCCAAACTCAGATGAAAGTTCCCTGTAAGTGATGTCTCCACCGACTTTTTCTAATTTTGGTTCCGTTTTTCTTTTGACCCCTAAGAATAGTGAATATGAGTCAGGAACCCAATCACCTTTTTCGTGGTCAAATGATTGTGTCGGTAAAGCACGGAATTCGGTAACAATTACTCCACGAGAATCCAAAGCCATTTCACAGATTTTTTTTAATCTATTTTGGTCCATGTCATATCAGAATTTAAAATCGCAGAATAAAGATAAATTTTATTCCACGAAGTGGGTTCAATTAGAGATAGGAACTTACCTCCATTATTATCCTCATATAAGTGGTATATCTCCCCTACAATCGGTTCAAATCTATAAGATGAGTCGTAGACCTCTTGGTTAACAATAAACGATTTTTGAAGGGTTTCTGCCTCTTTTAAGAGTTCTTCATACCTTGTGTTGAATATCTTATTTGCTTTATATGTCCCGTTTCTTTTGAATGGTGTCAAGTCGGTGGGCACAATCTGTGGAGCCCCTACGTGGTGGGGATATTCCATTAAGTTCGGTTTAAGGATAACCTTGTCGATGTGTGATTGTGTGGACATAAAAAAAGTCCCAATATATGGGACTTAAATTATAATTCTTATTTTGGTAAAGTTCAAGTTATTGACCTTTAATCATTGATATTCCGTGTTTCAAAAATTCTTTCGCTCTTGGAGAAACGTGTTGCATTGCATAAACTTTTTCAATATCTTTAACTAACTCTTCACCGTGTTCATTTTCCTTGTAAAGTTCGATAATTTTGTCCATCGCTCTATTACACTCTTTCTTTGTTTCATCAAAGTAGTTATAAGGCTTAAATTCTTTTAAATGGTTCATGATACCAAATGCCAAGTGTTCACCACCGTCAGAAACTTTTGGGTGAAGTCTTAAGGTTTTTAATAATTCAAGTTTGTCCACCAAACTGTGAATACCATTTTTTCTAATTGTAACACCGTCAATATAATCTTCGGTATCATCATCTCCCATAATCTCTTCTAAAGTCCTAACATTACCACCATGGCAGAATTTTTTATCCTCTGTATTTTCAGATTGTTCTATTAGGTAGAGTTTCTTAATCGAATCTCTGTCGTTTTCTGTAAGTTCAAATCTTTTGTTCATAACAATAAATATACGGATGTTTACAATATATCGTGAATAAACTTCATTTTCTCTTCATTACTTAATTCTTGTCTTGTAAATGAGAATGGGTCGTAGTCACATATAATGAATTGTTTTTTATTAAACTCATATACCCTTTTTGCTGATTCTAAGCTATATATGTTATTAAATTTATATGGTCTTATGTTAATGTAAGGATTCTGATTTAAATAATCTCGAATATAACCCGACTTCCATATCTCACTTTCTCTAACAAAATCTAATTTACCAAGGTCTTCTTCTAAAGATTCCATTTTAATAAAAAAATCAGGTATTTGAGTTTCAAAACTATATTTTGATAAATATGTCTTTTTAAGTGGTTTTTTTTCCAAATCCTCTTCAGTAGACACTTTACTATATAATAACATTTCTCGAATAAAAGATTCAAATGTGTTTACCAATTTTTGAGGTTTGTCTTTGGTGTAAACAAATCTTGACCCTACGTTGGTGAAGTTTGAAAATATTGATAACATTCTATCGTAAGGATTTCTAATATTACAAATAATTTTATAGTCACTATATTTTTCAGGATATTTTAAACTATGTGACTGATAATAAATTCCACCATTATCAATCTGTTCTTCAGTCAGCTCAGCACTGCGGCGTTTCACGATATGCAGAGTTTCGGTCTCATCAGCAAAATATTCAAATCCCAACTTACTAAAGATATGTGCAGTCGCTTTTGTACCACACCTTTCAGGTGCCCACCAAATAATCTTATGTTCATGTGAGATATTCATTATTTAATAATAGTTAGTTTATTTTAAAGTTAAAGACACTGAATTAATAGTATTTATCGTTATGAAAAAACTATTAATACTACTAAGTTTTGTACTGATAAGTATAGTTTCAAAAGCACAAGACGTTGTGGTCATCAAACACACAAATTATACAACACATTATAGTAAATCAAAAATGTATCCTGTAATGGTTGAATGGTGGTTAACAAAATCTATGATTACTTGTCCAACACCACTAAAAAGAAAAGACAATTTTAAACCTGACCCTAAGTTGGTTAAAGAAACTGATATTGCGAAGGACTATGTTGGTAGTGGAACCGATAGGGGTCACATGATGCCAGCGGCAGAAAATCTTTGTCAGACACCCGAGGTTCAAGATGAATGTTTTTACTTTTCAAACATGTCGGCCCAATACCACAGTTTAAATGCTGGTGATTGGAAGTCGGTTGAAACGTTGGAGAGACAAATTGCGTCAGAACAAGACTCCACTCGTATTTGGTGTGGTAATGTTGGAGAAATAAAAAGGATAGGTAGGGTTGCAGTTCCAAAACAATGTTGGAAAGTAATCTACGTAAAGAAAACACAGGAATGGAAATCGTTTTTATTTGAAAATAACACTTCTAAACCTGACGGTTATTCAAACAATCAAGTTGATGTATCTGTAATCGAAAAACTTACAGGATTTAAATTTCGTTAAATAGAAATTTGTTTATGTTATGAATCGTATGTGTCGATTCGTACTTATCATAAACTAAATCCCACATAGTTTTACCTTTAATGAACGGATGAGGTTGGCATTTCGCCCATCTCTTACCAAGTCGGTAATCCTCTTCACACCATTTTAATTTTTTAGTCGGTTTCTTAACAAACCAACTCATAACCTTTAATAATAAAAATCGTATATTCATAAGAAAAAAAAATCCCCTTAATAGTCGGGGATTCATATTTTAAAATAATTTTTGAGTGTCGTTATACAATTTTCTCATATTCTCCTCAATAGAATTTATTGTTTTTTGGTCTTCAAAAGAAACTTCGAAACTTTTAGCTTTAATTAATCTAACTTCTTCTTGAAGTCTCTGATATCTTAAAAGCATGTTATCGTATAACCTTGCCTTTTCATCTTGTGTTAAGTGTTGTGCTCCCATTTTGTGTTTTTTAAAAACTTATTAAAAGTTTTGTAATAATAAATAGTTTTGTTGATGTCTAAACCTCGTATTACTACTTTTTAATACGTTGTTCTCTCCAATCTAACCAAAAAGCCATTATAACTATGATATTCATACCAAAAGACGCTAAAATTTCATGAATATCCTCATATACGTTTATAGTTAGGTGGATATGACCAACAACCCAAAAAGGGATTGCTAAATTGGACCCAATCCATCTGATTGCGAATTTAACGAACTCCATAATCGGTTAAAAAGTGTTCTAATTTTATGTTTTCTTCAGGAATATGGGTTTTTAGTCCTAAATAGTGTTTTACGGTGTGATAACTAAACCCAAAACGGTCTTTTAATGACCATTTATAGTTAGTATTTCTCATTATACCGTCAATATAGTAGTCCATATTACTATTTTTCCTTGTAATTATGTTTACAGGTAGTTTTACAAACGTTTCAAACCAATTTTTTAGGATTTTTTGATATTCTGAGTTTGAGAGTGAAAATAAACTAAAATAATTCTTAAATAATATCTGATTATACCATAATTGACCTGAATTTGTGTATTGGAAATACCATTCGTTAGTTTCAAAATCAATAAACCATATATCTTGTCCGTGTGGATGGTAGACAACCTCTGATAAGTCACCAACTAACTTATTGAATATAAGTTTTTCTAACTTTTTATGTATTAAGATATCCACCATGAAAAAAATGTATCGTAAATTTGATATACGAAATATAACAAGTATAGTATAATACCTGACATTGTCACGATTTTTAATAAATCAAATATTTTTGGTAATTTTTTCACTAATTGTTCCAACTGTGTATAATATCACCCTCAGCTCCCCAAACAATAAAGTCAATTGCAACCTTATCAATATCAAAATAAGGTAAATATTTTTTAACGTGATAGTCAATCAAATAATGAGGGTCAAATTCCATTTCATACATATTACCGCTTGTTATGGACGGGTCATTTAAAAAAATGTTAAAATCTAAACGATTATATCCTCGTTTTGTTACATCGCCCTCGTCCTCATTAACATATATGTCAATGTGGTCAACCATCGGGTAAATATCTTTAATTGAACTATTATTGATTAATTTTTCAAGTCCTTTTATCTTAAAATTCTCTATCATTTTTCTGAAGTTATCCCTATCCAAAAATCTCGTTTATGTCTTAGTCCTGTATATCGTCCAATATCGTCTGATAATCGTTCTCCGATTTTAAAATTAATACTTCCATCATATACAATCTCAATCAAGTTATAATCACCATCATAGGTGTTTATCTCTTGTTCTTCAAGTCTCTTAACTTTAAGACCATAGTGTACGTTATCCATTTCGAGATACGCTCTAACTATATTTTTGGCTCTTTGCTTATCCATTAATTACTCTATTGTTCTAACGGGTAATTCAAAATGATATTTAAACCATTTTTTAAACGGTTCTCTCCACTTATCACCAAAATACCCATTTAAAGTATTTTCATACTTATTTTCTAAACTTACCGTTGGGCATATGTCCTTAGCGGGACTATCAGGTGTAAAATAATCACAAGAATACCATCTAAAACAAGTGTCGTCATTTTCGTAATCCCCAATATAAAACTCCATTCTTGTATCGTCATCACCCTCTTCTCCAGTATCATCGTTGTATTCATATGGAACGGTATAGTGGATATTATCTACGTCAAAAATTTCATCAAAATAATTTGTGATGGTTTCTTCTAATCTTGATTCTGTAATAACGTATTTCATAACTTATTAAAGTTTTTTTAATAGTTGAATTGCATTTTCAATATCCTGTTTATTTTTTTCTTGTTTTTTTATTTCTCTCTCATTGTCAAGTTTGGTTTCTTTTTTCCACCAGTTAGCAAAACTATCTGGATTCATCTTTTCTCTTGCGGCACGAATTAAATCTTCTTTATTTTTAAGTCTTGTTTCAATATTACTTGTTCTCTCTTTGAATGCATCAAGATTAAATCCTGGTTCTAATTTATCTTGACGTGTTGCGTGATGGGGTTTTCTTGACGCTTTTGGAATATCTGTTTCCCCACCATGTAATTTTTTAAAAGTAACACCGTACTTCCCAATATTATTTTTTGACTTAAATTTATTCCTTACCCAATTGGATACCTCATCTCTTAAATCTTTATCAGATGAGAAGAATAAATTATCTTTCAGTTCATTAAAAGCATCCAAAGAAACAATTCCTTTTGTTGGCCCCAACTGAGCCATGAGATTCCCATTAACATAAATGTTTCTCATATTTCCTTCAAATTTAACTTCATACCCGTCAAAAATATCTTCAAGGGTTGAACTTACAATTTCATTGGCTTGTTGCTCTGTAATTATAACTTTCATATTAAAACCCTGTAATTTCTTTACGTTTAACAATATCAATAATATCTAAATAAAAATCCTCAAGGTCTCTTTCTCCTGATTCAATTTTATCAATAACTTCTTCTTTTCTGTATGCGGTGTTATTGTATATAAAATCAATCATTTCTTCATCGGTGATTCCTTCAGGTTTAATTGGTTCAGGAATACACTCATGGTCTCTATCTGAGGTATCAATATCGTCAATATATAATCCTGATTCACCTGTAATCTGTTCAAATTTTGGAATCATTATATCTTCATACCATTCTTCAATTACGTGTAAAACAAAAGATTCTTTAACGGTAAACAAAGATTGTATTGTTTTAATAAGATTTTTGGAAACAATTAAATGACCTCCGCTAAAATTTCCATCTTCAAAAAAATATACTGAGGTTATAGTTTCTACTCCATCAACACACCAATCTTCTCGGAGGTTACCATAATTACGAGATTTTTTTGCAACTTTTCGTTCCCCCCCTTCAATATATTGATTTAAGTATTTTGTAATCGCATTTTGTAATGCGGGACTACTTTTCATAAATCTTTTATATTGTTCTTCAGTTATGATGTATTTCATATTAAGCAATATCAGATGTAGACGTTTTGTTTAATGACGCATAAACAGGTTCAGCCATTTGTTTTGCCTTCATTGCAAGGTCTCTTACAGGTCCTTCATAAGCTGCGGTGGCATATCTTAAACCATTCTTATTAACAAAATTATTTAATAAGTCTGAAGGTGTTTTATCACCTGTTAAGTAATCTTTAGCTATTAAATTATAATACGTTTGTATTCCGTCTTGAACTGATGAATGAAATATGTTTTTACCACTATCAACATTCCCAACATTAAATGGGTTTTTTGTTCTAATTGGTCTAGCTTTAGGGTCATTTGAGAATCCTCCCTCAATTGCTAATTGGGCAAGTGCCAATTCCGCAGGAACGTATTTTTTATATTGATTGTAAGTATTTTTTGCGGCATCTGCCAACATAGAACCTCTAATACCTAAAAGGTTTGAAGACCTACTACTAATAAATTTATCCGCAATTTTTACATATGCGTCATAACCTTCTGAAGTGTTAAGGTCTAAATTAGTAAATGTCCCATCACTACCACTAATAGATGGTCCTTTACTGTCAGATGTTTTTGTGTTATCTGATGATGATGGTCCTTTACCACCCAAAACTCCTTTAATGAAATTACCCAAAACATTGTCTCCCTTCGGGTCCAACAATTGTTTTGCAATTAAATCGGCTAATTCCTGTTCTGTTAGTCTTACTACGTATTTCTTTCCCATACAAATAAATACCTTAATTTTTCAAATACACCTTCTCTTTGAGATGTCAAGGATTCCTTGACAACTTCTTTTTTTAAGTACATTGGTCGGGTTTCATCTAATCTTTTTAGAAATTCTCGGTTTTCAAATTTATCATAATCATATAACGTTGATATGTTATGTTTTTTTGCCCATTCATTTAATGTAAGTTTGTCCATATTTTATTAAGAGTTATAACACAAAGATATTAATTTTCTTTATAATAAAAAACCCCTCTCTTGGAGGGGCTTAAGTTATTCAACTACTGTGATTGAGTTAATGTTTGTTCCTTGTTGGATTTGGGTAATGATGTCCACTCCTTCAATTACCTTACCGAAACATGTGTGGTTTCCGTCTAAGTGTTGAGTACCTTGTCTACTATGACAGATGAAGAACTGAGAACCACCTGTGTTTCTTCCTGCGTGAGCCATAGAAAGAATTCCTTGGTCGTGGAATTGTTTTGGAGCAGATACTTCACATTGGATAGTATAACCTGGACCACCGTCACCTCTTTTATTCGGGCAACCACCTTGAGCTACAAAGCCAGGGATTACTCTATGGAAGTTTAAACCATCGTAGAATTTCTCTCCGATTAATTTTAAAAAGTTGTTTACTGTGATTGGGGTTTCGTTGTCGTATAACTCGGCAATCATATCACCCTTGTCTGTTGAAATTTTTACTTTGCTCATATTATTGTTTTCAACAAGTATAATAATTTAATATCTACCTGTCAAATAAACATGAATAGTTTCTGGTATTTTTGTACAAATTGTCTTTTCGCCTTTGTCATTCTCACAAGGAATGTTTGGTAATTTTTTTACAATTTGTCTTAATTCAGACGGAGCTCCTTTTAACATTTTCACAATATGTTCTTTAGGGTATAATTGTTCTCTATTAAATTGTTCTGTAATGTTTTCATTAAATTCTTCATCGTCTTCATTCTCATCTTCTTCGTTGTCCATCTCTCTATACACTTCAAAAAGTTCTTCTCCGAATTCTTCTTTGGCGTAATCCATTATCTCATCGTTTCTATCTTGTAACCATTCATTTCCTGGTTCTTCCATAAAATCATTTAAAGCCCATGATAAAATGTTGTCAGCATATTCAAACTCATCACTAAATACATTTGGGTCGGTTTCCTCGGCAACTTGTTTTTGAATTGATTGTAAAAGACCTCCATGTCTTCTTTTCATGTGAACTCTTATATCATCATCTGATTCAATAATTGTTCTAACCATATTAACTAATTCTGATTCCGTAACTTTAATTTTCATTTTATTAAATTTTGTTTTTGGTTCTAATGGAGGGTTCAATAAAAATTTTTCATTTAACCATCTTCTTAATTCATTCTCAACAAAAAACTCAGGAACCTCTTTGTCGTCAGGTTGTAGAGATGCGATATTGGCAATATATTGTGCGAACTTTAATTTATACTTTTCATCTAACATAGTCATAAGACCATCTGAAATGAAAAATATTCGAGATAGAGGGTCTTCAATATGTAGGTCTCCTTCAACAAGGTCAAAGGCTTTCATAACCGCTTTACCCCACCATGTTCTATATTTTGTTGTCTCAGTTAGAGTAGGTCTAAAAATTTTATTTAACGCTCTTGTTGCTGACCCAACAAATCCTGCAATTGCTAGTTGAGGTAAGAACCATGGTAGTACTCTTAGAGTCGCCTTAAATCCTCCTTCACCAACATTTTTAAAAATTCTTTTTCTAGTTGTACTTTCAACAATGGCTTTTAATTGTCCGAAAGTAATTTTCCCTTGGGCAGAACAGAACTTCTCACTATTACAAATATTTTGTAATGCAAGGTCCGATGGGTCAATTTGTCTTCTTAGTTTTTCAAACTGAGATTGGGAAACTACGTATTTCATTAGTTATAAATACTTTACCAAATAAAAAACCCTCCGAGTAGGAGGGTTTGTTTATATGTGATTTTAATTAATTAATTATTGAGCTCTTTGTTGACCTCTTAAATCTTGCATTGCTCTTCTATTACCTCTTCTTAAATCTTGTCTTTCTCTTCTTTGGTCTCTATTTGATTGAGGGGCCGCTTGTGTTACAGGAGCCGCTTGTGTTACAGGAGCCGCTTGTGTTACAGGAGCCGCTTGTGTTACAGGAGCCGCTTGTGTTACAGGGGCCGCAGGTGCTGCAGGTTGTCCTGACACTCCAGGAGCCGCAGGAGTTGCAACAGATGGAAGAGGTACTTTTGGTGCCAATGCGATTGCTGGGTCAGGTGCCTTTTGTCCTGTTACTGTTACAGTCGGTAATTCAGTTCCTGTTCCCGCCGCAGGTGCCGCTGATTTAGATTTAACAGCAGTTTCAAATGCGGTTTGAGTTAAATTACCCCATTTACCGTCTACCGTCAATTTGGTACCATATTTTGTATTTAAAAGAGTTTGAAGTTCTTTAACAACATCCTCAACTGTTTGTACAGGTGCCGCAGGTGTAGTAGCGGCAGGTACCGCAGATTCCGCCTGTTCTTTAATAATTTTGGCGTTGTTATGAAGATTTAAAATTTCTCTTTTTTCTGATTCGGTTATTTTTAAAAGTCCCATTTTATATTTTTTTATTATTTTAATTGATTTAATGCTGCATTTAATTGTGTTGCGTCAGGAGTCCCCTGTGTAGGAGCAGCTGTCGGTGTTCCTCCTTGTAAAGATTTTAACATAGTTTGTAATGTTGCAACATCCATCTTGGCGTTTTGAACACCTAATGATTGTGCTGATGATGCAAATCTAGTATTAACGGATGATTGACCTCCACCTTGTGCTCTTTGACCTCCACCTTGTGCTCTTTGACCTCCACCTTGTGCTCTTTGACCTCCACCTTTTACAGGTGCAGTACCTTTTGCCGCTCCTGCACCTGTTGGTGGTGCAGCGGTCACTTTCTTTCCAAGTTCCACACTATTTTCATAAGCATCTAACAATGGTAAGTATACATAAGTTTTCCATTCTGATTGGTCATCAATATCACCATCTAATGCATCCCATAAACTTTCACCATGTCTTGTTTGATAGATGTTAGACATCGCGCATAAGTCAGGAATTGTTGTTATTTTCTGTAAATTAGCCTTAATAGCTTTTTCATCAGTTCCTAAACCTTCAATTGCCGCGTTTATAGCGTCCGCAATTCCGTTTAGTTGTTGTCTTGATTGTGAAGCGGGTCCAACTAGTTGTTTATTACTACATGCCTGTAATATTTTTTTTGCACCCTCAGAACTACTACTATTTGATAGTAATCCTCCTATCAACGCAATAGCTCCACCAATAATTGCTCCAGGTACCGCACCTATTCCAAAAAATGCTGCTCCTGCAGCGGCTCCTCCCGCGGCACTAGTTGCAACGGCCCCCCAATCCTGCTCGGAAATAACAGTTCCTGGTTTAGACTTAATAAGATATTTCATCCTATTTAGTTCTTCAAATATGTTTTCTTTTTGTCTCATGTTATTTTTATTTATAAATATATTCAATTTTCATAATCTTCATCCTCATCTTCATAATAAGTATCACTATCCAACCATTCAAAGTCTTTAATGGTTAATTCTGTATTATATGTTTGGTTAAACCAATTTATAATTGATTTAATTGCAATTTCGTTATCTAACCCAAATAGATTAATAATTTTTGTTACTAACCTATCATCAAGATACAATACATTAAAATATTTGTCAGGTATTGTACTGGAATATTGAATTCTAAGTCTAATAAGGTCTCTTCCAAATTCTCCATCTGCGACATTAAATTCTCCATCCCCAATATCCCATGTACGCCAATCTTGTGAGTCTAAATATTTGGAGACCAAAGTGTTCGCCTTATTGTTCTCCACAATAAACTTAAGTTGATTTTCTGAAATGATATAATTTTTAGATTCTGTAATACCGTGTTTGTGTTTTAATTTAATTTTCATTAAACCAATTACGGTTTCAAATTTTTTAAATTCTTCAGAACTTGGAGTGATAAAATATTTTTTATTGAACTCATTAATCTCTTTAACAACATCAGCCAATTGCATACGGTTTTCACAAGAAACTAATTTCTTAACGAGGTCAGCATAATGCAATCTTTTATTCATATACATAAATACCTTATAAAATAAAAAACCCCTCACGGTGGAGGGGTTATCGAATTATTTTCGATGTTTTGTTTTGGAAACGATTTTCCAAATTTTTTGTATCGGGGCTCCAAGTAAATCTTCCCACATCCCAACTACGTAAGTTGAGTCGCTTTCCCTACGATTTCTCACCTCAAATATCATCTCATCCTCTTGTGTAATGGTCTCTTCGTCAGTGACTAAGTAGTCCATGTCTTTAACCGTTAGTGTTTGTATCATAACTAATAATAATGAATTAAATTAAAATAATCAATTACCTTTGTTAGGTTTAGTTTTAGTTAGAAAATATCTCACTTTTTCGTAATTAAAGAATTGTGAACCAATTGCATAGTTGGGTGCTCTAAGTGGTTCGAAAATTTGATGTTCTTTAGGGGTTGTAAGGGTAATTCTATTATCCTCAATTTTGATTGTGTTGTGATTTTCCATATTAAAAATATAGGAAAAAAAATTAATATAATCTATAGTTAGAGACTTTCCCACTTCATTCTATAAACCTCAATTTCTAATGGAGTACCATAATATCTTAGGTCTATATTAAAAAATGATTTAAGGTCATTGAATATTTCACGTTTTGTAAGATTTGAATGTGATTCGGGAAAATAAAATAATAGTTTGATTTTTTTTGTAGAGTAATTCTCATTACCGTAATGAGCACCTTGTTCTTCAACTTTAAGTTTCAAAAGGTCGTCTCCAAACTTATCTTTGAAAAATTCTATGATTCTTGGTAATATCCTTTCAGTATCTTTTTTGTTTTTTTCAATTTGAGCAATTCTACCTTCTGTTGGTAGGTCATGGAAAGTTTTAACCCAATGAGGTGCGTCAGGACTAATGTGACTATTTTCTCTCAATACTTTTTTAATTAGGTCTCTCATTACTTAAATAAATACCAATTATTTCAAATTACGTCCGATTTCCTTGTCAATATCCCTCTTTTTGATGGTTTCCCTCTTATCATAGACCTTTTTACCACGTGCAACGACAATTTCGACCTTAAAACGACCCTTTTCGTTCTCGAATATACGGGTTGGTATGATGGTAAGACCTTTGTCTAAACCCCTCTCAATCTTCCTTAATTCCCTCTTTTTGAGTAATATTTTACGGTCTCTCTTCATATTATCGTTTCCAACACCTGAAATCGACACATTTTTCATAAATAACTCACCATTTTGGAATATGCAGAAGGAATCGGCGAAGGATAACTGACCTTTACGGATAAATTTAACCTCAACACCATTCAACATAACACCTGCTGTATAGGTGTCGATGAATTCATATTCGTATCGGGCTCTCTTATTTAGTATGTTGACCTTCTTTTCCATGGGACAAAGATACTAAATTATTTTAGATAAAAAAAAACCCTCACGAGGAGGGTTTGATTATCTTTTAATTGATTTTGTTTGTCTGTCTTTAACGGAATATATTTTAAATTCATCTCGGACAGGATAGATTAGTATATCAACAGCACTGTGTCGTCCTTGACTAACATCTTTGATAAATGCATTTGCCTGACCCTCACTTGATTTAACTTGAATTGTTTTAACTTCCCCCTTTGGAGATTTAAAAATTAAATCAGTTGAGAATACCATATCAACAAAGTCCCCATCTCCACCTTGATACAATGATTCGTATCCTGGTATTGATAATAACTTATTGGAAACCTCATTCTCAATTTTTTCTCCCCACTCTGAATTACGTTTAATGTTATCGGTATAACTTAACAATTCTTCAGGAGATTCAATGTATTGACTAAAAAGTCCACCCATATTGGATTTATATTTCAATAATACATTTTTCACCTCATTTTCGTCATTTGTTTCCTCGATTGTCTTAATAATCTCAGTTGCTGCAGGTCTACCGTTATTTTTCGATTTGAATAACAGGTCAGTTAGTAATTTGGCTAAGTCGGAATAATTCGTATTTAATTTATTTACAGGATGCCATTTTTGGTCAATATAAACCAATGTCTTATTTGGTAAGTCGTTTATAAATCTATTGTAAGTTGATTCACTAATCTTACCATTATCTTTTAATAAATTAGCACCTATGGTGTATTTTTCAATTTCTTCATCACTAACATTAGTTTTTATAGTCTCAAGGATATCTTCAACCACAGATTGTAATCCTAATCCATTACTTCTTGATAACCAAGATTTTAAACTGTTAAGTGTGTTGAACACTTTATCAGGGTCACTCGATAATTGTTCTTTTAATATATTCGTCATAATGATAAATACCTTTCTTTGTTAATATAAACCCTTTTCATTATTACGTCTCCACAATTTTCACCATATAGTCGAATTAACGCAACAAGTTTATCACGTAGTTCTGTACGTTTTTCTTCCCCTCTATCCATTTTATCATCACACGCAACTTCAACTGACCATATTGCAGGTTGATTAGGAGGAACCCTTTTCATTATCTTACTTACAACTGTTACTGATATTGTACCCTCAACTTCACCAGGAAGGTAATGGTTAACAAATTTAATAACATCAGAGTGTGTTTCCCCAAACATTATTGTTTGTCTTTAAATTCGGATTTATATCTTAATGAGAAGAATATTAAAAAGAATACGGTAAAGAACCATCTATACGGTTCAACGTAATTATCGGTTATACAATATGTAAACAGAACCGCCCCGCTTAAAATAATCATCAATATATAGAATAAATGTTTCATACCATAAAGATATAAAATAAAAAACCCCCAATCAAGGGGGTCAATATTTTAATAAAGTGCAATTCTTTTTGGATTATATCCCATCGATAACAATAAATCTTTTATTCCTTTATTAATATCACTCTCAACTCTCCAAGTTCCTTGTCTGAATGTTAATTGAACATTAACTCTAAAATTACCACGATTAATATTCAATTTGGTCGAGTGAATTTTTCCTTTGGCGTTTGGTAGATTTCTAATAGCCATTTTAATTTTTTTGTTGAAGACATTTTTAACCCACTCATCCTCATTTTCGAGAATAGGACCATGAGTTACTAAATGAAGATTTCCGTGGGCAGGAGAACCGTATTCGACACCTAAGAAACTTGAGATGTAGTTTTTTAATTCATCCATGTATTTTGAATTATCTTTAACCTCTCCGTCATATTTTAACATTTCATCAAAGTTCGCTTCAATCCAAACCCCAACATTATATGGTTTGTCTTCACGGAATTTAATTTTCATAAATTTAGGTAAATCCAAATACTCAATCAAAGCTTTAAGACCCTTATCATACTTTTCAAGGAATCTACCTTCTTTCTTAAGTGACGGTAAATTATGAGTACCTTTAACCACAAGAGATTTACCGATATCCACCAATTTTTTTAAATCATTGCTGTAATATCTATCTCTAATTTCTATTCCGTAGTCTTTAATAAAGTCTGCGGTATATTTTTTAACAAGGTGTGACATTGGGTATTCAGATACCTCATCCCCATGAAATTTTTTAATCCACGGTCTAAAGTATTTTACAAAAACCTCAATAAAGTCAGAGTCGTCGTATTCACTAACGTCAACCTGTTCTTTGACTAGATTAGTAATACGTTTAACGTCTTGTTCAGTAAGGGTTGAAAATTTTTCCATCATTAATAAATAGTTTAGTCTACGTATTCTACCTTTTCACCAAATTTATATTCAAACCAATCTTTAAATAAAGAATTAGATTCTTCCAAAGATTTATTAAATAGGTCCATGATGTGGTTTCTAAAATACTTGTTTACATATAATCTACCATCTTCATAGTCATACTCCATGTCAACCTCATCTTCAATATCGTCAACCTCATCGCGGTTAGTAATCATTATAAAAGAGTCAAACCCATTAATATATCTGGTCTCGGACCAACTATTCAAGTACTGAATTATAAAATCATTTAATCTACTTTCTGTAATAACATACTTCATCACAATAAATACCCCTAAGATTAGAATACAACCACACGGAATTTGGCGTCAGATGTTCCCAACTTAAGGTTAAACATTTCATTCATACCTAACACCATAGAATGGGTATCACCTTTAAAAGTATTTCTAGTAATCTTGATAAGGGTTTGGGTACCAGGTACAGACTTCCCTCCTACAACCACATGGGCATTTGGTACGAATTCAACATTCTTTATTTCAGATTGAGATTCAAGGTAAGTCTTGATTAGGTTGTCCAATTTCATTTTACAAAGATAATAAAAAAACCCCATCTGCAAAGATGAGGTTTAGTAATTTTTAATTAATAAATTAGTTGTAGAAACCACCTTCTTGTGGGAATCCCTCAACAATATACCAAACTCCTTTAAGAGAATTTTCGTATACAACCATATAGTATCCAGTGGCAACAGGAGAAGTTAATCCACTGTCATTGAATACTTGTTGTGAGGTCTGAAGACATGCCCAACATGAGTTAGTTGAAACGACACATTCGCTACAAAGACCAAGGTCTTCGGCGTATACTGATGTTGATGGTTCCATTGAAAGAACTTGTTCCAAATTAGTAGAGAACGCTACCGTAAAATTTAATGCTGCCATAGTATTTTTGTTTTACTATAAATACAAGGCAGACACGGATTAATTTTCTAAAATTGATTTACCTAAAATAAGTGGGGATGCAGTTGCGTTTTTTGAAACTCGGAAATGATTTTCCATTTCCTTGATGATAATGTTGTCTTCGGCTTTAAATGTTAGTCTGTAGTTAGCAACTACATAATTCTTTACTTGATTGTAAACTTCTTGTGTCATGATTTTTAGTGATTAATTTTGTTCGACAAATATATAAATAATTTACAATACATTCAAAAAATAATTAAATTAGTTTCTATCAATTTGGACAACCTTCAATCCTGTATTAGTAAAAAACCATCTTTTGAAAAGTACTTTCCAATTATCTCCAAAATACCCATCAAGGGCATCATATTTAAGGGTTGGTAAAACAACTACAGGGCAATGTCCCTCAGGTAATGGTTCACTTAAATTTTCATTATCACAAAGGGAATACCACATAAAATCATCACCGTCTCCACTTGCGTTTGGACCATCAAAGTCTACAACGTAAATAAATAATTCTCCACCAGTTTGTTCCAACTCTGTTTTATATGATTCTATAATATCCCAACCGTCAAATGGAGTCAATTGGTCGTCAAAGAATTGTAGAATACTTTGTTCTAATCTATAAGCTCGAATGGCTTGTTCGGCAGTTTTAAATTGGTCTTCTGTTATAAGGTATTTCATCTTTTATAAATATTCTAAGTCCAATCAACGATTTCATCAACTTCAAGATTATACTTACGACTAAACCAATCACCAATGTATTCCAAAGCGTCTTCAGGACTAATATCAAACAATCCCGCAAACCCAAATACAAGTTCGGTTTCAACCAATAATCTTTTATCATTAAACGTATAAATGTAATCGTGTAAGTCTTCAGTCCCTTCTCTCAAAAAAATAATCTCTCCAACATGTTCACCACCCAAAATAATATATTCTGAGGAATTCAAATAATTCCACATCATACGTTCAACTTGAGACTCTTTAATAAGGTATTTCATGTTTTATTTACTTAATCATTCGTTGGTCTTCACCAAACAAAATAGCCCCAATACTCAAATTGTACCTACTTTTAACATAACCCCTAATTAAATCGAAGACATCTCGAGTGTCCATTGAAAACATAAGTTTAATTTCCGTAAATAAATCACTATCAATGAACAGGTCGTCTGGTTTTTCAAGTCCCATTACTCCATAAGTTTCACCAGGTAAACCAAAAACAATATCGGAGTATTTTCCCTTCATAGGTTCGATACCATCGAATTTATTATCCAAATATTGAAATAAAAAATTTTCTAATCGACTTTCTGTTATAATATATTTCATCGTTTATGATAATTTATCCACAGCATTAACAAATTTATGACATTTTTCAGATACACCTCCCTTATCGTGGTCAGTAATAGATAATTTCACATTATCATAATGAACGGTCATATCAGGATGATGGTTCTGTTTATCAGCAATTTTCATTACCTGATTAACAAATGGAATGACTTCCTTATAATTTTTAAAATAAAATGTTTTGGTAAGTTTATTACTACCTTCTTTCCAATCACTTTTATTTGTAATTGTTCTTTTTTGTTGTTCTGTTATAATATATTTCATCAATTAAAGGTTTACCACGCTCTGCAGCTCCAATATCTTGGTTTCCATCTTGGTCCAGGGTTTTCACAATTATGTCTTGCTCTAAAAGATTTTCTACGTTCAGGATTATTCTTTTTAATTGACATTCGTTTACCTTTAGCAGATGTTCCACCAAAACCAAAATTCACCTTAACAACCTTACCCTTATCGTTTTTAACGTATACTTTGGACTTCTTAACGTCACCTTGCATAACTTTTCCAAGTTGAACCTTACGTCCTTGGTATTCGGCTTCATTAATGAATTCTTCTTCATAATCAATTGATTCAACTGAACCATACTCATCTTCATATAAAGTTTCATTTTTAGGTTTGATACCCTTCTTCTTCATATTGATGGCAATTGCTGCTTGTTGAGCAGGGCTTGACGCTTCATTTGTTTCCTCGTCTTCAGATTCGTTCTTAACACAATTTGGATATTTTTTACCAAACATTGTTTTCATTCCTTTTTTGGTATAACCTTTCCAACAGGCTTCAGTCATTTCAGTTTCTTCCGCAAGAACACGTTTGATTAAATGAATCAAATCTCCTTCAGTAAGTTTAATAATCTTTCCCATATTAAATTCGTTTATTATAAATATACCGACCTGATTGTTTAATGGAAATAAAAAACCCCCTTCGTTTAGGAAGAGGGTTTTGATTTAAATATTTTATTTTTTTAAATATTTTATTTTTTTAAATACTCAGTTGCTTTTGGCGCCTGATTTGGTATAGGTTTCTTTGTGTCAACGTAACAAACTCCAGGTGATTTCACTCCTAACTCCGCACATGATTTAACTGGTTTCTTTCCTTGCGTATCACAATAACCAGGACTTTTAACTCCCATACTAGCACATGTATCAATCATGTTATAATTTTTTGATGAAGACACCACTTTGTCTGTCATAACTTTTGATTTTGGTGATGATGAAGATGAGGATGCCACTTTATCCATCATAACTTTTGATTGTTCTTTAATTACTTTACTAACCAATCTTGTCAAATCAGCTTCTGTAAGTCTTATAATTTTTCCCATATTAATTTTGTTTTATTATAAATATATCTATCTTGGATAATGATTTATTTGAAGTCAGGTAATTTTGTATCTTTAATAAATTTCTTATGTGAATCCTTATATGATTTTTGAGTTTCATCATTTGAGTCTTTGGTGTATTGCCAGTTCCAATATAAATCATCATTTGGCTTGAATCCATAAAATTCGTGTACCTTCTTTTGTACTTCAGTAACATTCTCTCCATTCCAATTCTGTCCAACACAAATAAATCCTGTTTCAATATCTTTAACAAGATTTGATTCTCCCAATGTGGAATGTCTATTCTCAATCCAAGTTAGTCTTTCAATTAAGTTTTGATAAAACATATTGGTTTGTCCCCATCTAACGGAACTAAAGAATATAACGGCATCAGATTCAAACAATTCTTTTGATATCTTCCATAACTCATCGTCAGGATTATTAAAACTTGCCCAACATCTATGGTCACCTGATGGATTCTTCTTCTTGTCTTTTAGCATTGCTTTCAATACTCCACAACTATTTCCGTCTTTCCTTGATACATTACCTTCACACGGTACTATATTTAATTCTGAAACATCAAGTAATGTTGAGGTATTACCCAACTCATCGTCAAGGTACATAGCAATGGCTTTTGATTTTGGAATGTCGACATTATCCTCATCCCAATTATATCTATTTGAACAACTTAGGATTAACACCTTTTTCTTGTCTTTAAGAATGTCCAAGGTTTTCTTGATTGATTTCCAAGCGTCGGATTGTACCATCTCCTCGGAAATCATCATCTCTCTTATTCTCTGTATGTTCTCTTGTAAGTTCATTCTGGTTTTTTAAATACTTGTGTACCTACAAATTGTTCTTGCCAAGATTTTATGTGCCCTTCACCTATAAAATAAATTCCACAAACAAGATTCTTTTTAATGTATTCTCTTCTTTTTTTGGTTGCGGTTTCCGCCATATTAGTCAATAAATTCTTACCTTGTTCGTATCCAAAGTTATCTGTTTTTGAATCAAAATTTCCCCACATAACATCGAACCCCGTTTGAATAAATTTTCTTATATTTTCAGGTGTTGGCTCACTCTTTAGTAATGCCTGTAAATTTTGTGTGTTAGGAGTACCTTGTATTTGTTCTATAAACCATTCTTTATCCTCATCATTAAAAGATAAACTACCATCCCAAAATAACTTTGACCCATCACCTAACGTAATTAAGTCATTAATCGAATTTATCTTTTGACCACTATTTTTTAATATGGAAAGTTGGTCTAATAAAATTTTATCTTGGTTGATTCCATCTAACTTTG
>Ga0209550_10001108_pt1 | contig 25975 bp, 24 predicted proteins | sample LauGreSuBDMM15SN_2_FD_187567 | JGI IMG/M metagenome (GOLD analysis project Ga0209550, IMG submission 187567) | Freshwater lake microbial communities from Lake Michigan, USA - Su13.BD.MM15.SN (SPAdes) (version 5) | ecosystem: Environmental > Aquatic > Freshwater > Lake | place: Lake Michigan... | reverse complement strand
CAAATTGTCTGTACTCATTTTGTTCTAAACAATAATTTCCAGGTGTATTTCTGTTACGTGTAGATGCCATAATATATATTAACATATATAAATAAATTTAAATAAATTTAAATGTATTTAAAAAAAGAAAAACTATTTGTAAAGAATAAATTCATTGATATTTTCTTCTGAAATATCTCCAGTTTCTAACAATTCGCTTATGCATTTATGTGTAACATAAAGATAATCAAAAGAATACATAATTAAAAAACCCATTTTTTCGTCATTGGACATGATTTGTTCCGCCAAATGAAGCATCATTTTTTGTAATTTTAAATTCTCTTTTACTTTTTCATAGATTTCAAAAATAGATTGATTTAATCGTTTTTCATCAAAATCTTCTAATTCAAAAATACTCAATATGTCTTGTCTGTACAAAATATTTAAAATACAATCTTTTTCTGAACTAGTAACTACATCCGTATCTAAAAATATATCATTTGAATTATAAATACAAATATGTTTTGTATTATACATGTTTATCCATATATAAAAATTTACATCTAAATTGATTTTTATATATCTAATATCTAACATCTAATATATATGTTTTTGTTACACCTTTGCACATTTAAAAATTTATACATATTGGTTCGTAGTATGTTTGTTGAAATAATCAGCATCGCGTGTAAGCTCTCTTGAAGGAACACCACCACGAATCCATCCTTCTGATGCTACACCTTCTACACTATTTGCTGGATTACTAACTCTGTCTTTCACACTAGGTAAAAGAGGAGTTTGATGATATTTAATATAACTTTTTTCACTTAAATTATTTACACTACGCTTATTAATATTTGTTTCACCTTGTTGTATTTGTGCTTCCATGACAGGATTTACTGAACCACGCCCAAGAAAAGGAACCGTTGCAAATGGACGTTGAAATAAATCAATTCTACATCTTGGATGTGTTTGAATTGTTCCGATTTGCAGTTTGGATGACTCGTTAATATTACAGCCACCTGCACCTACATTGAATCCACCATTATACATGATTCCTGGCTGTGTAGTGGCTAATTCAATGGGTTTTTTCATAGAACAATCAGAAGCAAAATAGTTTTGAAGAGTATAATTACATGAAGCTACATTTTGAAGATCTTCTTGTGATTTACAGCAAGAATCTAATCCAATTCTAGACATATTATCAAATGTATAGCTAGAAACATTTGCCATTTATATATATTGTATATTTTTTTTACTAAACTTATTATTTTTATTATTATTTTTCCATAGCAATTAATAAAATTAGTAAAATTAATATAAAGTATATCTATAATTGTCCTTTTCTCTCTGGATATTATCCTCCATGGTACTTCCTTTCGCCGACGGCATATTTCCATAGAGATACTTTCCGAAAGCAGTTTGATCATTTGTCACTCTTGTATTCGCTGTACTAAAAAACACACGATTAGAATTATCTAATTCAAAATTTTCCCATAAATCACCATAAAGTTGTTTATCTGTATTTTTAATTCCTGGATTCATAAATTGCACTGCTTTTTTAACATTTTTTGTAATATCAACGTCTACATCTGGATTAAAAGATGGTGGAGCAGCTTTTCTATTTGGTTCATCATTAATTTGTGTAAGTAAAACATTGCTAAATGGATTTTTTTTATTTCCTTCTTTAAAATCTGTTTTTAAAACGGACTCCAAAGTTTCTGGATTTGTAATTCTATTATTAGGATTCGTGTATGCAAGATCATATACTTTGTCACCCTCTACAACAAAACCTTCCTGTAACATTTCTTTTGTTACTTTTGGTTTTTTCATTTGGAACAAAGCAAAGATTACTACAATTGTTATAATTCCAACCACCAAAATTCTGATAGAACTAGTTAAAACATAGCCTAAAAGTGTAAATAAAATAATCAATCTTGTTATTGCATTTAATTTTTGCTCATAACACATGCTATTTGTAGGCCATAATTCAAAAATATAATCTTTATTTAATAATACACTGGGATCATTTGACCAAAATGGAGTTGTCATTATATATATATAAATCTTTTAAAAATGTTTATCAACAACTATTGCTTAAATTTTCTTTTATTTATTTTTTATATTTTTTAGGTTTTTATTATTTTAGCTTTTGTTTTATAGGTTTTTTAGGTTTTTGTATTTATTTCTTATTTTTGTTCTTCTTTTTCTTTGGATTATTATTATTATTACTTGGTGTAGTTCCTCTAGGGGTTCTCTCTACAGTCTCTCCTGTACTAAATATTTTAATTATTTCTTCTTCTGAAATAGCTGGTTTTTGTTCTTCAGAAACTAGTTGACTTTGTTTTCTCCCTTGTTCTTCTTCTAATTTTTTTTTCGCTTCTAAATTCGCTCTCATTCTTTCTTTTGTCTTTGCCATTTGTAGATTTCTTTCCATTGCATTTTTGTCAACTTTTGCTTTGGCTCCTCCTCCCATTCCTCCCATTCCTCCTAATCCATTTACACCCATTTTACTTAATAATGATTGAATGTCATCCATTCCAGGCATATTTTTCATTTTACTCATTATTTCACTAGCTTCTGCGATTAATTCACTTTCTTTAATGTCTCCAGATTTTATTTTTGAGTCTAATTTATCTCCCACATTTTTTACAAGTCCCATCAGTTTGGTTGGATTTTTAATTAAATTATTTAATACATCCTTCATATCTGTAACATTTTCCATGTCTATATTGATACTTTCTGCTGTTTCTTCTGCTATTTCTTTTGCTAACTTTCCTAATTTCCCATCTAACATTCCTGTGATATGGTCATGTATATCATTTGCCTTTGGCATGTCTTCCATATTTATATTCGCTCCTAATCCTTCAAATCCTTCAAAGCTTTCAGAAAAATTATTACTCATATCAAACAATTCATGGATTTTAGATAATGATTCTTCCAACTTTGTTTTAAAATCATCTTGATTAATGGCATCAAATAATTTTGCAGTGTCACCAAATGCTTCTTTATTATCTAATGTTCCGACAATGGAAAATAAAATTAATTGAAGGTATTTCCAAACAGTATCACGAGTTTTTTGAGTAATGTCAAACCCCCATAAGTTTTTGAAATAAATATGTGGTAAAAATTCAGTATCTACTTCTGAATCTTCTTTAAACATATCTTCATTTTGATACAAAATATCAAAAAATCTCGGAGGTAATTTCTTTTTACAAAAAGTAAATAAAAATTTAATACTGACATTTTCCGCTTTTTCAATATGAATCTGGCGTTCATCTTCGTTGTCAATATAGGAAAAACTCTCCGGGCTTTTCCACCATTTATTTATTAATGGTGCATATTCTGGAAAAGTAATTTTAATATCTTTCACAAAGTCTTTAATCACTTTGGTAAATTCTTCAGGAATGGTTATTTCTTCGGTCATATATGTTTCATATAAGTTTATTTTTTTAAATTAAACTCATACAAAATTATTATTTATTTATACATTTTATATAAATAAAAAATATTAAATATCTTTTTTTTCTTTTTTTCTTTTTTTTCCAATATTTCTCTCTATGACTGCAAAATAATATTAGATTTTATTCCATTCTTTTTATCCGTATCTAACATGACTTCTTCAAATGCATCATAGCCGCCATATTGTTTATTTCTATTCTTTTTATTATACTTTTTCTCATGTGTATATTTACTATTTTTATGTATATTTTTAACTGTTTTTATTTTTTTTCCTTTTTGTTTATATGTTTTATATGTTTTATATGTTTTATATGTCTTTTTTTTATTATTTTTATTTATTCCTCCATAAACTAAATCAACCGGTCTAGGTCTTATAAGACAATTTCCACTATTGATTCCTTCTTCAAGAATTAACTTGTTAAAAGTAGGCATCTCACTATCACTGTACGCTATTTGTTTATTATTATTATAAACAAAAATAAGATCTATGATTTTGAAACTTGAATTATAAGATGCAATAGTAAATGCTTGATTTATTTGCTCTTCCATAGTTCCTTCAAGTATCTTATCAATTGATTGTTGAGGATCTATGTATCTTATTTCATCATTGTAACATGCAATAGATGCACTATGTCCAATATCACTAGTAATCTCCCCTTTTTTTTGATCAAAATATTTATGACTACTATAAAGTCTAAATAAAATAGCATATTTGTTATGAGTCTTGTATTTTTTCATAAAATCAATAATGACGGTTAATCCAATCCTTAAATCAAGCCTTAAAATAAAAAATTCCATATTAGTAACATTGTATTTTTGTATAAAATAATACTTGTTAATATAGTCAAGAATTCTAAATATAGATGTACCTTTCACAGATAAACATGTTATTTCTTCACGTGTAGAAGACTGAGGAATAATCCCATAATAAGATAAAATGTTTAAACCACAACCTTGTGTTTTAATGTTTCCAAGTGCTGTCCAATTCTTAGAAGGATTATTATCAATAATAAAACAAGGAAAAGAAATTGCGTTTTCACTATAATCGTTAATACTATTTAAAGTAGAAGCATGTTCTAGTGAAATATTTGCATATTTAGGAATCATGTCACGAATATCAAGTTGATTGTATTCTGGAATATATTTATCATATCTTTCTTGGCAAGAATAAATTCCTAACATGACATTCTCTGGATCTATTTGTTTTTCTCCACAATTTTTTAATACTTTTTGAAATATTGTTGAATAAGTATAAGTTTGTAAATTTAATAAATCCGCATGACTTAGAATTTGTTGACTCACAATAACTTTACATTTGGATGTATCTGTTTTTACTAAAGAAAAATAGTAAAGACCCATTAGCCTTTCATATAGTTTGTTCTCTGTTTTACCTAAATATCCTTCTTCTACTTTATCCTCTGCTGGATTTACAGAAAACGTAAGTGGTGGCAAGTATACAGTTTTTTGGTTTGTATCTTTATTTATAATAGGAATAATAGGACAAGAACCTGTGATTAGTTTACAGATATCATTGGATCCACCTTCAGTATCTTGAGATGTAATTCCTTTTTCTAAATTTAATAAAAAATGCTCATAGGTTTTTTCAAAAGGATGTGAATAAAAGGTTAGAGCAGCAAATTTTGTTTCTAAAGGATAGTAATTACGGTTACTTGAAACATTTGCTCCATGAGTAACCCATAAATAAAAATGTAATATGTTATTGTACTCATTATTCATTAAATTACTCATCGTATATTAATATATATGGACAAAATATATATAAATGTATTATATGTATTTATGTTCTTGTAAAAAATGATTGATTTCAGGGTTTTTTAATAAGTTTTCTAATTCTTCAATATTGATATCAGTAACAAATTTATTAGATAATCCTCCACTAGTATTATGATGACGACTTAATAATGTTTTTCTATATTCTTCATTATTCATATCATCAGAAGGAACAATATCTTCTGAGTTTAACATTATATTTAATTCTTTCATAATTTTTATAATTTCAATATCACTTAATTCCACATGTAAGACTTTACATAAATTTTTAATATGGAAAACAGAATATTCTTCATATCTAAATATAAAATGAACTTTCGATTTAAATTTATTAAACAGTGAAATATTTGAATAACAATTATCTTTGTATGGAACATTAAATCTCTTGTAACCTGATATACAAGCATCTAATATATTTCTTAATGGCATTAAAATGATGTCAAAGTCATCTAGATATTCATAATCCGCATCATGAACTTTGGAAATAATTACATCACTATTAGATTCATTTGTCACGATATACACATAAGATGAAATAACAGATTTGTTTTTAATTTCATAAATCATACGAACTAAATTAAACAATCTTGTTGAACCAGTTTGATGCGTGCCAACAACACATATTTTTAAACTTTTATTTGATTTTTTTGACATGTATATAAGTATATTTTATTTAATTTTCACACATCTTGGCTAATTTTGTTAAATTTTGGATATATTTCATCGTCTTTTCTTGATCTTCAGGATTCATTTGTTTCACAGGATCACGTAATCGGTTGATTGATTCCATAATTTTATCTGAATTTTGACTACTAGACAAATCTTGTGAATAATCTTTATTAATAAAAAAATCAATATTCCCTTCTTCAATCTCTTTACTATATTTATTTACAATGTAGATATTCCAAATTTTTACAATCATTTTAGGATTTACTTTTCGAATAGCTATTAGTGAATTTTTTGCAGTCAATAAATCAACGTCATCTGGAAAAACATTTTGTACATCTGTAACAAATTCAACAAAATGATCATTAAAAGCCGACAATATATTTGAACTCATTAATATTTTTATTAGATAGTTTTTAAATTCATTTTATAATAAAATAAATAAATTTGTATTTTATTATATTTTGTGTTACGGATTTGATATTTCTAATCTAAAATAAATTTTTATTCATAGTTGTAGGTAATCCATGACCAAATAGAATCATGTATATTAGTATCAAAGCTGATAGTAATAGACTTCTATTTTCGGCTACAACTTGTTTTTGCCCTAATATATAAATCATAAATATGTAGATCAATACTCCTAAAAATACTGAATGAACTAACATAGTTAACCCTCTTTCCATTTATACTATATATCTTTATTATATATAATTTGTTATTTCAAATGTTTAAATATGTAAAATATATTATTGATAAATTAAATCATAATATTTATCAGCTAGTACACTTACGCAAATAACGCCACTTTCGTCTGGTGAAGTGAATTTTACTTGTAAATGTTTTTTATCTTGACTACTACTAGTAGTAGTACCAACATATTTACATGTTCTTGTTTTTACACTTATAATTTCACTTATTCGGAATAATTTTTTCTCGTAATGTCTCGTATTTTTATTCTCATTTAATTTTTTTAATATCATATCTAATGTTTTTACACTAATATCATATTTATTTTCCATTTTTTATAAAAAAGAATAAAAAAAATAAAAAGAAAATCAATTTTATAATAAATAAAATAATAAAATTAATAATAAAATTAATAAAATATTATATCTCATTATACATCATTATGCATCATTATGCTAAGCTAAAGGCGGACGATTACCACTGAATTTTTGAAATTCTGAAGCGCGTTGTTCTTGTAATTTTTCCACTGTTAATCCTTCTGGAATTTTACTAGATTTATAATCATGATCATCGGCAGGAGTATTAATATTTACATTATCAACATAATTTAAATCTACATAATTATGCATCTGTCTCATTCCACCATTTCCAGTTGCTTTTAAAGACTCATTATCTTGATCTAAAAAACTATAATGATCAGAAACAACATCACTAAATCCACCACCGCCAAAAGAAAAAGCCATCGGTTCCATATTATTTTTCGTTGCTTGTTTTATTTCAGCTTGTTGTTTTGGTTTTAAAAATTCCAAAATGGCTTCGCCATACAATACATTATATCCCTGATTTAATAAAAGCAAAGCTGGGACACGATTAATATTTTCAGGCATGATAATTTTCTGCCCATTTTCTAAAACAATAAAAATTTTATTATTGGCATCCTTTTCTCTTTTATCAATACAAATAAAATGCATATTTTTTTGGATATTGTTTGTTTTGGAAATATTCTGTAAAAGTTTCTTTGAGTGTTCACAATAATTACTATAATATAATATTGAACTCATTTATATATAATTAGTTTATTGTAATCAGTATTTAACTCATTTTCTAAAAAAATTGATTAATAAATTAATTTATAATTTAAATATAAATATATACTAATAACAATGAATCCAAAAGTAGATTTTAATTCTGATGAAAATGATATACTTTCATTTACTCTTAGTGGAGTAAATGTTAGCTTAGCGAATGCAGTTAGAAGAACCATTTTGTCTGATATTCCTCAACTTGTATTTAAAACAAGTCCTTATGAAGAAAATAAAGCAACTATTCTTGTAAATACAACTAGATTAAATAACGAGATTATTAAACAACGATTAAGTTGCATTCCGATTCATATTAGTGATTACGAAAATTTTCCTTATAAAAATTATATTCTTGAAGTCAATGTGGAAAATATTACAGACACTGTCATGTATGTTACTACCAAAGATTTTGTTGTCAAAGAGGTTGCTTCAGGAAAGGCAATAAGTGAGTCTAAAATAAGAGAAATCTTTCCAGCGAATGATTATACAGGATATTTTATTGACTTTGTCAGACTACGCCCAAGAATTTCCGAAGAAATACCAGGTGAAAAAATACATTTGACGTGTGAATTTTCTGTAAGTTCTGCAAAGGATGATGGAATGTTCAATGTTGTTTCAACTTGTTCTTATGGTTTCACAGTAGATGATGTTGCTAGAGATAATGTCTTGGAAAAGAAAAAACAAGAATGGAAAGATCAAGGGAAGAGTAAAGAAGAAATCCTTTTTGAAACGGAAAATTGGTTACTATTAGAAGGTATGCGTATTTGTAAAAAAGATAGTTTTGATTTTCTTGTTCAGTCGGTAGGTGTTTATACCAATGGGGAAATTCTGGATAAATCATGTGAAATTTTGATTCAAAAGTTGAATGAATTAGATACCGTTATTGAAAAAGATGAATTAGAAATTAACAATTCAGAAAATACCATGTCTAATTGTTTTGATGTTATTTTAAAAAATGAAGATTATACGATTGGAAAAGCGATTGAATATTTCTTATATTCAAAATATTATGAAACAGATATGATTACTTATTGTGGGTTTAAAAAAATGCATCCTCATGACAGTGATAGTATTATTCGTATTGCTTATCCAGAAGCGGTTGAAAAATCAACGATCAAAGGAAATTTAAAAGAATGTATTAGTGATGCAAAAAACGTTTTTGCAAAAATCCGTAAAGAATTCTTGCAACTTACAAAAAATAAATAATTATAAAACATATTTATATTATTATAATTTCAAAAATTATAAAAATTATAAAAATTATAAAAATTATAAAAAGATATAATTACATACGTTCATATCTTCTTTCTACTTTTATTATTTTTTTTACATCACACCATTTTTTATTGCGTTCATTGATTTTATTCTCTACAAGAGATTTATAGATTGTTTCAAAAGATAATTTTGTGAAATTATGATTATCATATATTATCATAGGTTTCATTTTAGGTCTTAAGATAGATTTTGTATACTCATCTAGTTTTTCTTCTCTGTATTTATTGTATTCATCGTATTCACCGTATTCATCATAATAATAATAACATTTATGACGTTCTAATTCAATCGTTAGATAATTATAGTCATTATCATTAAAATAAATATATAAATTTACTACAATATAATAGTCGCAGCCCATAATAAAGTTAATCATTATCTATTTAACTTTATTTCATTTTCATTTTTATTTTTATTATAAAGTAAAAAGCGTTTTATTGGCACCATTTTTACCATACGCTAGTCTAAAGTATATCTTTCTCCATAACATAGCTGCCAAAATACCAATAAGATAATAAGGAAGTAATTTTGGATCAAATTCCATTTTGATTATATTATATATTATATAATCAAAAATTTTTCTTTTATTTCTTTTTTCTTTCTTTTTTCTACTTTTTTACAAAAGAATTTCTATACTTCTTCACTTTCCAACGAAAGAAAATCAATGTTTCGTTTTCTCATATTGTAGTTCAATGAATACATTAATAAAGAAGGATGTAAATTATTCACATAATCAATGACAACACGATTCGTAACAAACAACTTACTCATTCTCAATTCATTGATATATATTTGATGCAGGTTATATAAATGTCCTCTATATTGTTGCGAATAATGTAATAACTGATTTTCTTTTTTAATATAACATTCTATATAATTTGAAAAAAGCGTATTCGTGAATAAATGGACTTGATCTCTGAATGCAGAAAATTCATTCTTATTTTCTGGATAATATTTCAAAAAATCCCCAACTTTTCCTTCTTTTCGCAAACAGAGATATTGATACTGAAGTTTTGGTTGATTTCCTCTCAAACTACGTACTTCTTCATAAACTGGATTACGAATTTTGGTTCTTTCACCTGTTAAATTATTAGTAAGGACTACACCTACTATGTCATAGGAAGTATTCATAGATGCATAGCTTGTAATTAATTCTGTATAGTTTGTCCATGAATAAAATTGAGGAAATTTCACACTTGTTTTATACCAATTCATAATATCTTGAGCACTCATATTCATACGATAAACACGTATATTATTGACATCGGAATTATCTATATGATAGACTGCAACCAAATAAAGATTGGGTTTTTCAAAAGGAATTACAATTCTGTTGCATGGATGTTGTAATACAAAACTATAGCAATATAATGGATTTAATGTTTCCAAATTTAAGTTACATTCTTTGGCTGCTTCTAAAAACATTTCGCGAAACGTTTTGTTGTTAGTAGAAGACTTATAAAAACAAGATGTGGCTCCTACGGTATTACGTGTCGCTATTTCCCAGCCTCCAGTTAATCCTATTTTGTCATCCCAAAATACATTTATCATGGTTCCTTCAACAAATTCTTCTGCTAATAGATTGATTGATTTATCTGGATATTTATCTATAAATGCATATGCTGAAACGGATTTTGGTGGTGCAAAACAAACCACTTTGTTATCTGAATTTGCAATAATGGATCTACAGAATCCATAAATTCCAGTTAAATCGTTACTCAATAAATTTTTGTCGTAAGTAATTACTTTGTAAGATAGACCATTGTTTGTTCTAGATTCAATCTTATTCAATTTTAATTCGTTCATGATATTATCATGACAAAGTAGTTCGTTGAAACCTGGAATGAGTGATAAATTAACAAGTAAAGATACAGAACTATTATTATTATCATTATTAACAATTTGCATTTTCTCTCGTTAAGTAATACTATAAAATTATATTTATATTATTATTTGTATTTATAATTTCTTTCTCCTCATTGTTTTTCTTCATTGTTTTTTTCATTTTGTTTTTCTTCTCTTTTTAGACTTCTTACTTTCCTAGATCAAAAATATTGTTTCACTTGGTTATTAATATATTATAGTCATATTTTTACTATATAAAAACAAAGATTAATAATTTTTAATTGAATTATACTTAAGCATAAAAATTTCTATCATAAATATAGAAACAAATGTCATCAAAATTATTACAAAAAGAAGAAACAATAGAAGAAAATAAAATAGATGAAGAAATAGAATTACAATTAGGCGATGTCATTCAAATAACAAATCCAAAAAATGAAAAATTAGATAATCAAACATTTATTATTGATTATATTGATCCAAGTAAAATATTATTAATAAATGCGGATACCTTGGAAAATATCAAATTAAAAATATCCGATGAAAAAATCATTGGGGATGGAACCATTACAAAAATAGCGATTTTAAGCAGAAGTGATGAAAAAGGATACGCTAGACAAAATGGATTAGTAGTTGGAAAGTGGATTGATATTCATTTTGGAGGCGAATATCCTGCCATAATCACAGGTGAAATTACAAATTTGGAAAATGATATGATTGAAGTAAAAACGATTGATAATGATATTTTATACATTAACTTTGATTACAAGGGAATCCCTGAAGACTTACCCATTTCTATGATTGAAATAAGAGAAAGGCCACAAAAACCTATTTCAGAAAAAGAATTAGATTTAGATTTAGAAGAAGGAATAAAAGTAGAGAGAGAACCAAGTGAACAAGGAGAAGTAGAAGGAGAAGGAGAAGAAGAAAAAAGAGAAGTTATGGCAACCGAAAAAATAGAAATTAGTGTTCCCATTAAAAATATCAAAGATCAAATGCGTGAGTTTATATTAAAAGCAAATCAAATCCAATTTGGTGATGAAGTATTAGGACCGATTGTTCAATATGTAGACGTGAAAAGCAAAGCACAAAGATACAGTATTGAGACGCAAGTGACAGAAATGTTAGACGACATGTTAAGTACCATTCCAAACTCTCAAAGAACTAAACGTGTTCTTGATAATATTCACACCATGATTGAAAGATTCAAACAACTGCGCCAACAATTTTCTATTTTTGATGAATACGGAAATGTTGATTCCATTTTGACAAATGAAGCCTCTTATAAACCACTATGGTCTTATTTCAAGTCATTTCATATTAATTTATACTGGTTATTACCCATTGTTAAAAATATCAAGAAATTATATAATTTAAATGAAGTAGAAGAGGATTTAGAAAATAGCGACATTGTTAATCTTGAAATTGATATAGATATTGAAAATATGATTCAGATCATTAATAATTATCGTTCTAATACTTTACCAAATGAACAAAATAAATACGTTTATTTGAATTCTGAATTGAATCCCTATTTTACCCCTTTTCAAATGATTAATGATGAAAATAACAAAGGAATACTAACCGAAGCAAATGTTGAAACAAATATCAATGTTATTATTGATAACTTAGAAGACATGTATTCTTCTGTATTTAGTAACAATAATTTGAAAACAAGACGATTTATCGTACAAAAATATAATACAGGATTAACCAAATTAGACACAAAAGAATCCACTGGGTCTAAAATGATCACTACAAGAGTAAAATTAACCCATCCTGATACCATGTCTATTAAATCGTTTATTACATTACCAGAACCAACCATTCGGTTCTCAAAAATTAATTTACCTGGAACTTCTTTACTAGATAAAGCGACTTTAAATACGATTTTCTTGAATTACTGGCAACTATTTAACAAAAAAACACACGTAAATAATGTTTTTGTAGATAGTCTGAAAGACGAAATAGAATATAATGAAAATAATTTTGTCAATAATATTAAAAATTATGTTTTGAATTTATCTGAAGAAGAGAAACGAGGACTCACAAATCTTGAAATATATTCCAAGTTTATTCAAACCATTGTCCCAAAAACAAAAATTCTATTTAACTTGATGAAAAAATACATTGTTGGAAAATTATCCATTGTAGATGTAGTTAGTTACTTGGAACCTTTTTTGATATATACAGATACGCTAACTTATATGCAATATGTGGACATTATCCAGTTTATTGACACGGAAATCTCAAAATTTAATAAGAATTTTGTAGAACGTTCCCGGTTATTTAATACCTTAAAAAAATTCAAAAATCAACCTATTATTTTTACAAATGCTTATTCCATTATCTCTATCTTACAGCAACCCAATAATAAGGCAGAAAATAGTAATGTAGCAGAAGAAGTGTTTGCTTCTTATGATATCAATGTGGATAAAAAAATGGAAAATATGTTTACAAATTCAGAATTGTTACGTAAAATAACCATCAAAGATGCCAGTAAACTTTATACTGCCGCCATGTCGTTACAAAGTATTCCACTAATGTTTCCTAGTGAATTCACAAACTTATTTGATGATGAAAAAAATGAATTAACGAATCAAATCAAGAGAGAAAATGAAAATCCTGACGAAACCTGTAAAAATATGGTTATTGCAAAATTTTATTCTTCCATAGAGGATCTTCAAAATGATAATGATAAAGTTATTTATTTTGATAAAAAATATGATACTACGAATTACGGATTATTAGATCAATACGAGAATGATTTGGTGAAAATGACTCCAGAAAATTTCATCACTTTTTTAACGGGCGAATTAAAGAAAAAATTAAATTTGACTGACGCTGATGCACAATACCTGACGGAAACACTGCTTGATGGATATAAAAAAGTAATCAATGGACAATACGCGATTCTTTATAAACCAATTGCTTCCAATACAAGCAATGAAAATCAAAATCAAAATGACTACTATATACGTAAAGAAAATAAATGGATTCTTGATGATAAAGCGCCAAAGAATGTAAATACCGATGATTCCAGTGTTTTATGTAACTTGCAAGAAAAATGCGTGAACGTAGCATCACAAAAAAATGATGATCAATGTGAAACCGTTGATTTGGATAAATTAGAAATACATAATAAATTATTAAAAGATATCCTTGGAGAATTTGATGAAAAATATAAAGTTTCCAAAGAAGAATTAGAGAGAAATATTAAAGACCGATTTGAATATTTTCTCTCTATTATTGGAACCATAACAGTGATTAATAATAAACAAATGTTAAAATACAACAACCAAAAATATAAATTAGGCATTCATACAGAAGAAGAAAATGAAGATAATATGAAACAAATTGTCTCTCCTTATACCAAGTTATTGAATCTTATTATAGGACAAAGCGATTTTATTAAAAAACAAAATGATATTATTCGTTTTGTAAATGCTTATACCAGACCCGCAGTAATTCATGGATTCGGACCATTAAATACAAAAGAGTCTGAATATTGGTTATACTGTATCAAAACTAATGTTCCATTATTACCTATCTTTAAATTTAATTTAGCATCTGCTTATGTAGTCAATCCTAATAACTACAATGAATATCTAGATTTACTCATTAGTAAAATAGGGAAATTGAGCGACGATGGTGACTGGTGGACCGATGAACATAGTGGGTGGCCTATTAAAAAAATAGATGACGACTTTGAAGAAGGATATGAAAATGGATTTAAAGTGACCACTCGTTCTATCATGGAAGAAGATGCGGGAAATTTGATATCTATGTTTTCTTCATCCTTAGGAAACAATACAAAAATAATTAAATATGATACGTTAGAAAGTAAAACGATTTCAAATATTGTCAATGCATTATCGGTTGCCATGGGAATAAATATTGAAAACCAAAAGGAATTTATTGTGAATGGTGTTTTGGAATCTTTAAAAACGACTTTGGAATCCGAAGAAGATTATAAGGTGAAAGTGAAAGAAATGGCACAAAAAAATAAAAAAATAATGTCTTATCGTGATTTTTTCAATACGGCGATCCTTTACTATACATTTGGAATGTTTTTAATTGCTATTCAGACATCTATTCCGTCTGTAAAAACAAGAAAAACACATCCAGGTTGTATTAGATCATTTAATGGATACCCATTTGAAGGCGCAGGGGATTTGACTAGTTTAACCTATTTAACTTGTATTGTCTATGACATTCGTGAATCCGGAGAACCATGGAATGTTTTGAAAGGTAAAAAACAAGAAGTCATTATGAATCGCATTAAAATTTCCATTGATGATGTTTTATTGAACAATAATGATGTAAAAAGAAAAATAGATGAAAAAACTGCTTATTTACTTTTGAATCCAGCCGATGATATTCCTGAAGAATATAATATATTAAATTGGAAACAATTTTTGCCACCATTGATGCCGTTTAAAATAAAACATTTGGCTAATATTTCGGAGGAATTTAAAAGAGGATTAATGAATGATTTGAGATCTGGGTCTGAAAATCAAAGAAATAAATTATTAATCATTGATTCCAAAATAATACAATTCTCTCTAGCTATTCAAGAAAAAATAAAAGAAGTTGTTGAAAAGAAAAGTCTATTATTAAATAAAGCAAACAATGAACCTTATTTAGAAAATGCATGTTGTCAGACAAGTGTCTATGAAACAACCATAGAATATTTTATGAAAGAAGATCCAAACATTGCGCAGTACAATAACATTGTGAATAAATTGGCGGATATATTGGAAGATGTAACAAGTTTCTCCAAATCAGGATTGTTTTATAGTGATATAAATACAAAAAATAAATATCCTCCCATCAGTAATCAATTTGATGAAAAGACCATTTATTTGGCATTTATTTATTTTTGTAAATTTAAATCATTGATTCCAATTCCAGAATATTTAATTCCTTTATGCACAGATAAACCAGGAGAAATGTTAATTAATTATAATAGTGGAATAGATGAAATTATTGTAAAAATGAAACAAGATGGGAGAAATTATAATCTTGAAACCTTTTTACGTTTGATACAATTGATCGGAAGACAAAATATTGTTAATGTTCGCTTAAATAAACATATTGTTTCTCCAATCACCAAATTATCTGGACTATTAGAAGATTCTTCACATGATAAAAGCGATACTTATATGGGAGTAGATGGTTCATTTAAAAAGTTAATGTCTGATGTAATAGATACTTTTGACTTGGCTTCTAGTGAAACCTCAGAAGAAGTAAAAAAACTGAATAATTTTCTAATTGGAAGTATTGAGGAAATGAAAGAGAATATTAATCAATTTATATATAAAAATAAAGGACCTACAATCACCAAACAAGCATATAAAAAATGTATGACTTCTATTCAACAATTATCCAAGTGGACAAGAGATAAATCAACACATAATAATGATGATAAAAACAATGGAAAAAATATTTCTAATGATAAAATGTATAATATAATTAATTTTTACAAGACCTTTATTCGTAATTTTGTAAATGTATTCCCGAATATAATCTTGAATGAAGTTGATTATAAGAATACTTTGATTCCGAACTATTTGGGTTTATCAAAACATCATTCTAAAAAAATTAAAGACTTTATTAGTGACTACTATAAAAAACTTCAATTATTTTATGGAATTCCAGAAATGAATACTTTATTAAGAACAATCCAAACATTTGCGAAAGATCTTGTTTTCTTTTCGGACAATACGCCTTCCTTTACATCCATAAAATACAAAGAAAAGGAATTTATTCCAGTTTTTGAAGAGAGAACAAGTAGATTTCTTTTTGAATATTATTTATTAAAAATTTTTACCTGTTACATAGAGTTAAGTAAAAAAGAAAGTATGATTGTGAAGGAAATTCAAAAAGAGACAATAGATACGGAATTATTTACTACGGAATTTTTAGAAGATAGAGATACCAAAGTGGATTTTATGGTGTCTACCAAAGTAAATGAAACACAGCTGTTATATGGAAACAAAAAAGGGCTTATGCAACTAACTGCGAATTTATTAGTAACCTTTGTTGAAATTATGGAATCAGAAAAAAATACAGTTGATGTTTCTTATGAAATTGTTCTAGATCGTGTTTTCAAGTTAAGAGAAAGAGAGAAAAATATGATTACAGATCGTTTAGAAGATTTGACCAATGAAGCTAAAAATGTAGATACTATTTTAAAAATTAATAAGTTAGGAATCTGGAGTAAAGGGCTGCAAAAAGGACTTACTCAATATGTGAAAGAAACCTATGATGATGAAAGAGAATTTAGAGATGAAATGGATAATATTGAGAAAAAACTTAGAAAGAATAATAAAAATGTAACCAATGAAAATATTGATCAATATATAGATGACTATATGGAAGAAAGAGATGTAGAAATGGAAATAGAAAATGAAGAATATAACATGAATCGTTATATTGATGATTATAATGATGGAAATTTTGAGGGAGATGAAGTTGAAAATTATGAAGAATTTGATTCGTAATTAGACTTTTTATTTTATTTTTTGATTTAAGTTTTGAAATAAACATTTCTGTAAAAAAAAAGGATATATATTATATAAGATATATAATATGTATAAACCGTTTATTAGAAAAAATATAACCTTAGTTGCCATTGTATTATTTATTTTTATTTTTGGTTCTATTCAAATAATCAAACCTGCTTTTCTATATAACAAAGATGGCAGCGTGAGAGAATTTGGAATTGGATACAAAAATAAAACAATTTTACCTATTTGGTTATTGTCCTTAATTTTAGGAATATTATGTTACTTAGCAGTCATGTATTACATTACGTGGGTACATATATAAACAAAATTACATTATGCTAATGACAAATTTAATTTTAATTTGAAAATTCACAATTATCAGACTCTTCCATAAATAATGAATTTTTATAATCTATTTTTTTATTTTCACCTTGTAATTTTAGAAAATCAGATTCTTTTGATATAATTATACACTTTTCTTTTGCTCGTGATATTGCTGTATATATGGTCTTTTTTTCAATAATTGTGTTATTTGGTTCAATTATAAATATTATGTTTTCATATTGACTACCTTGTGACTTATGTACTGTAACACAATAATTTAACATAAAATTTTCATATAATTCATTGATTCCAATTTCTTCAGGTTCATCTAATAGTCCAGAATATTTAATTGTAACTTTTTTTCCATCAAAGAATTCTATTTTTGCTTCTTCTCCGTTTGCTCTCATTTTATCACTAGAATAGTCGTTTTCAGTACGAATAATATTATCATATTTTCTAAATATTACACTATTTTCATAATTATAATTTGAAGGAATAATATAATATTTATCATCCTTGTTTAAAGGATTATATATATCTTGTAAAATACTATTTATTATTTTAGTATTAAATATAAATTTTGATAAATTAAAACTAGTAATAAATTTTGTATTATTTTGAGTTAATTTATGTTCACTTATTAATTTGATAATTTCTTCATTATTTATTTCTTTATTACTTGTAATAAATTTTTCAATATCTAATAAAATCATAGAGTCGTCAATAAAATCAGCCTTTGTTATTATTTCTTTACTCATTTTTAATATATTTTTAACTAATCCTCCATCTGATTGTCTTTTAATTTTTGTTAGTTTAGTTACTGTAAACACTTCTGATTTTATTAATTGATACAAAATTTTTCCTGGACCTATAGATGGTAGTTGGTCTACATCTCCCAGTAATATTAATCTTGACTTGAAATATTTACAAACTTTTAAAAGATCATTAAAAACAAATGTGTCTAACATTGAAACTTCATCTGTTTCAAGTAATGAAATATTTAGTTTTTTTCTCTCTTCATCACTATTACATGTGTTTCTAGCTTTTTTTATTTTAGGAACAATATTATATAATATTTTATGACAAGTACCAGATGTATTGTCATTATAATGATTTGATTCTTGAGACCTCTGCATATTAACAAAAGCTAATCCCGTTGGTGCTAGTAACCCTATTGTTTTGGGATTACTATTTTGTATAGTCTCTTCATCAATTGTTTCATCTTCTGATTCAGTATCATGACAATAATTATATTCATTATATTCATTATATTCATTATATAAGTTATCAACTGAATGATTAGAATCTTTTTTATATAATTCAGAAAATACAAAATTTATACATTTTAAAATTTCTGTTTTTCCAGTTCCTGGTGGCCCTGTTATAATTGATAATTTATTTTGTATAGAATTTACAACACTTTTTTTTTGTTCATTTTCTAATATAAAATCTATTTTTTTTTCTTTACTTTTTTTTTCTTCATACATTTTTATTATTTTTAATATTTCTTCTTCTTCAATATCATATTCTTTATCATAATATAAATCCATTATTAAATCCGTCATTTTTTTTTCAAAATTTAATAAATATTCAGTTGTTTTATATATCATATCATTACCAAATTTGTCTTTACCAATTTTTTTATCAATAACAGTTTTATCAATATATTCTAAAAAATTTCTTGAATTTTCTTTTCTATCATTACAAAATTTTTCCATTTCCTTTATGTATAGCCATTTTGGAATATAAAATGTTTTTTTTTCACTCAAAAATAAATCATATGACCATTTTTCTAATTTGATATTGAAGTTGATTTTTAATAAATATTCATAACATATTTTTTCAGCTTTATCATATGTTATTAATTGATATTCTTGAGTAATAAAATTAAATGGGTTTTTATATATATTTTCAATTTGTAAACTATTTTGATGAGTTTTTTTAAGAGTATGTTCAATTTTATTTAATTGCGGCATTTTTAATTTACATCTTGTAAAGAAATGATCCATATTTTCATGTATATTTTTAGAATCAAGATACGTATACGTGTTATTTTTTTTTTTATTTAAGAAAGAAATTGTTGAATTATATCTATCTACAAATTTCAAATAAGATAATATTTTTTCTTGATCTTTTTTATATATTCCAGTAATGTTTTTATCGGTTGATTCTACCGTTATTGTTTTAGAATCTTTTTTATTTTTATTAATAGAAGACAATTCATATATTGATATTTTTTTACTATCTAATAAAATATTTGATATTTCATAATACGTATCTTTATATTTTATTAATTCACCTTTATCATACGATGATTTTAATTTTGTTTTTTCCATAAAAGATAATATACTTATAGTTGTAAGTCAATATAACTTCTCAATTTTATTTTTATTTTTAATTTTTATTTTTAATAAATATTTATAAAAATAAAAATAAACTATTCTAACTATTTGATCTAACTAGAAACCGTGTAAACTGTGCTTGTGGCTTGTTTTTCTTCTTTTTCTTTCTTTTCCTGATTCTCAAGATATTTCTGATAATTCTTTTCCATCGTTTCTGGAGATGATATACAACCTCTAGTGGCTATTTTTAATTGCACAATAGAGACTACTAAAAGACCTGTATAAATAAACCACATAGCTTCACCAACATTGTCGCGTGTTACAACCAAATCAAATAACTCTTGTTGTTTTTCACTTGTGGATGGATTATCTGTTTGATATTTTTCCTTCATTAGTGGTTTTAAAATGGACCAGTAATCAATAAAATTACTAGGCACAATCTGATTTATTAGAATGGAAGTATTTCCACATATTTTAATAATTGTGTCCGCTACTTCTTGCATGGCTTGTTTTTGTTCAGGTGTTGAAGTCGCATCTTTACTCATCTGTTCTTGAATATCTTTATCAATGAGTAACTCTGTAAGAACTTTATTGGCTGAACTTGATACATAAAAGTATCCAACTACATCAGAAAATGCGGTTTTAAAACCAGGATACATGATCAAGACAACAATTAATATTCCAAATATTAAGGACCATGGAAGAAAAGTTAATAAGGTTGCTGCTCCAAGGTTTTCAGTTACACTTCCACCACAGGCAGATGTTATCATTGAAACATTTACTATGTATTGTGTTACAATAATTAATAAAACATAAATACCTAAACTGGTATAACTACTAGTAACGTATTTTTGATACTTTTCAGGATCTGTTAATATGTCAAAGGTGATTGTTTTTTTAATGACCAAATAATACAACATTGTTGTTAGTAAAAAAGCGATGATATTTAAATAAGAATTAGAACTAGACATATATAGATAATATGTATAATTTAATTTATAATTTTAATCATAAATATTATGGACTATCATGACTTTACTAAACCAATATTAACAGAACCCGGAACTAAATTTTTTTTAAGTGAAACACTTAAACAGTGTCATGTGATTAGAAATCAATTTCATAATATACTCTTTAATGTTGGTTTATTTATTTTTTTCTTGCTTGTTTTAGGAGCAATTCTTTTGTATAAATACAAAGGGAGACTTAGTCCTGTAGAAAAACAGCGTAAAGATGTAGAAAAACAACAATACATCGTATCTAAAATTAAGAATTTGCAGCAAGCTAAAAAAATAGCCCATCAAGAATTAATTACTGGGTTACCTAATTGGGATAATTAATTTTTTTATTCAAGTGTATAAAAAAATATAAAATAATAGATGATTATTATATAATGAATGGAATGGATTCTGAAACTAAAAATACCGAAAACTTTATGAATGAATACTATAAATTGAAAGCAAAATATGATTCTGGAATTATGAAAAATAAAAGAAAAATACTTAATAATCCAGGATTAAGTATCAATGAAAAGCGACGTGAATTTCAAAAATTAGTACCAAAATGTATCAATTGTAAAAATCCAGGTGGAACTATTTTTTCAACCAAATATAACGATGAAAAAGATATTCGCGAACTTAAGGCTATTTGCGGCGCAAAAGTCAACACCTGTAATCTAAATATATCTATTACTGCTGGAAAATATTATTTGTTTCCAGATATACTAAAAGAATTTGAAGAAGAAATATACAATTTAAAACAAAAGGTGATTAGTGATAAGAATAATATATTATTTGGATATATTTCTACCGAAGAAGCATTAGAGAGATTTAATGACTTAAAAGAACAAATTAATGATAATGTTTCCTTATTACAATCTTACATGGAAGAATATATAAAAATTGTTGATAATAAAGAAACCAATGAATTAGTCAATAAAGAAATAGAGTATATATATAATTATATTTCTTCTATCAAAGAAGCTATTAAAAAATTCAATGAAACAGATAATACTCAGTATGTAAATGATGCCGTTGATATTTATATAAATAGTTTACATCCTTCTTCAAAAAAATTACTTAAATTAAAATACAAAGAAAATATGGTATGGTATGATCCAGACAATGACGTGTATCGTTTAATACAAAATAAATACACTATTCGGGAGATAGAATTTGATACAAGTGATGACAAAAATATTACGTTTGATTATGGAATTACTAGTAAAAATGGTAAAAATGGTAAAAAAGGCAAAAAAACAAACGTATTAACTGATAAGAAAAGTAACATTAAAAAACCTACTCTTATTATTGAATCATCCTCTAGTCCATCTTTATCAACAAATCATAACTTATATGAGAAAAATAATGATGGAACCATAAAATGGTCAGATCCTGAATACCAGACTATTTGGAATAAAATGAGTTCTTTACTCAAAGAAGCATTATTAAAAGATGAAGAATGGTTACAAGAATTTATGACGAATTGTGTAAATTCTAAAAGAGTGAAAAAACCATGTGAATTTAAAGGACCTACTAATTTAATTTTTCCACCTCAGTTATTAGATGATGATCAATATGATTTTGGTAATGAAACATATAATAATATTTTTAATAAGATTGATAAGTCATATCAGAAAAATTTGTTATCCTTATATTCCAACAAAAATGGTGTCAATGATTATTCCATGATGGAAAATACATTAAACACAATGGTTGCAAAAGAATTACAATTTGATAAATATATCTAATAAATACATTTAACAAGATAAACATGATAAACAAGATAAACATGATTAAAGTTAAAGTTTTGGAATAATTTTAATATAATATATCCATAATCCTATTCCTACTATACATTTTGATATGCAATCTAAAATATTAAATGCAATATTTTTATTATTTTCTTCTAATAAATACACAAGTCCATACATCGTCCAAGTAAATAAATAAAGTAGGAATAACCAATACTTCTTTATTCCCTTCTTGATAATTACAAAATTACTAAATATTAAATAAAATATTATGAAAAATGGAATAAATCCACCAATACATGCAGTATATCTATCTAATACCTTGATTTCACCTAAATAACCAATATACAACATTAAATAATTAAATATCATAATTAATACAAAAGTTGACAAATGTATAATCGTTTTTGATTCAATGGATAAAAAAATACATAATACAAGTAACATAAATGGTGTTGTGATGACCCAATCAATATAACGAAATAATGTTATTTGGTCCCAATCAATTGGTTTGTCTTCTTTTTCAGATTCGTCTATTTTAGATACAAAAATTGCATAAAAATATCCTGCAACAAAAGAAATACATGTTTCTATATTGAATAAATGTCTAAGAACTGGATTTTGTATACGCAGAGCTTCTATAAATGTTATTAATCCGGTTGTTAATAATAATATATTAGTAATTACAAAAGATGATTTAACAAGAGGGTTAATAAGTTCTGTTTTTTTGTCTTTTCTATTGTTATTTTTTTTATTGTTATATTCTTCTTGTTTTTCTACTTGTATTGCATAATTTGACATATATATATATATTATTCATATATTTTATTTAGAAACACTAGATTAAGGTTTACACCTTGTAAAAGTATACATGTTTCAATATAATTGTCAAAAGAATATATAGTAAAAGATTAGAAGATTAGAAGATAATTAAATATCCTATTATTTATATGATATTTAATTACATTTCTTTACCTGTTTTTTTAATTAGTTTCGCAGTTGGATTATTTTTTATCTACATATTAGGTCCAGAAATTAAAACAATTTTAGTTTATCCGAGCCCAGAAAATATAGATAAGATTCTATTTAAAGACAAGGCGGATAATTGTTTTTATTTTGAAGAGTCACCCGTAGAATGTCCTAAGGATAGTTCATTGATATCAAAAATTCCTATACAGACATAAATACTTATTTTATTTTTTTTATTTTTTTATTTTTTTTTTTGAATAAATAGAAATTTATTTATATATATATTTATATTGCTTTATATTAATAAACTACATATGGCAATACATTTTGGAAAATTTGTTCATACCCAAACAGGCAAATACATTATGTCCATTTTATTAGGATTTGGGTTAGCATCCCTTTTTAGAACTGTTTGTAAAGGAAAAGAATGTATTACATTTTATGCACCACCTTTAGATCAATTTGAAGATAAAATATACAAAAATGGGGATAAATGTTACAAGTTTTCACCAATAGCAACAAAATGTAGCAAAGATAAAAAGATTGTGGATTTTTCTAATCCAGCTGATTTAATAGAACATTTTTTATAATTTGCGTAATTATAATAATGAATGAATCTTTATTATTATTATTATGAGTGATACAACAAGTATTTTAGATTTGCGAACAGATCCTATTGGTGGAGGTAACTCTATGGGCTCTATAGGAAATGCGGGAAATATTAGCAATAATATATCTTTAACAGCCACTGAAAATGTAGTTGTTCAACCTTCATCTTTACAACCACAACCTAATATGGTTTTAGATGAAAAAACAATTAGTCAAATTGTTAGTGGGCTTCAACAGGCTAGTACAAATGGTTCTACTTTACTACAGTCTAGAGACATTCCTATGACCACAACGAACATAAGTAATGACGCGCAAATACAACCAAATTATATTCCAACACCGATGCAAAATCATGGTGTAGACTATATTAATAATTACGAACAAACTTCCGATATGATTGAAAATTATAATCGTGGTGTTCAACAAAATCATTCCTTGGAAGATATTTATAACGAGTTTCAAACTCCATTACTACTTGCTGTACTATATTTTTTGTTTCAGTTACCCTTTTTTAGAAAAATTTTATTTACCTATATGCCATTTCTTTTTTTACCCGATGGGAATTTAAATATTAATGGTTTTCTTTTTAAAAGTGTATTATTTGGACTTTTATTTTATATACTAGATAAATCTACACAAACGTTTAGTAAGTTTTGATTACAAAATATATCCAAGGTTATCAAAATTATCGTGTGACTAAGTTAAAAAATTATTTATAAATTATTTTTTATAAATAATTCTTATTATTGGTTATTGGTTATTGGTTATTATTTTGTTCCTATTTTATTGCTCTAGATCCATTTATAAGGACCATTTCCTTTGACATCTATTTCCGATTTCAATGGTTCTACTTCTAGATCCGATCTCTTTCCATGAACTAACCAATAGAATTCACCATTGGGTCCATAAACAGAAAATGAATTGTTTTCTATTTCAGATACATTGTAAGTATTAATTGAACCATTATAAATAGCTGTGATTTGAACTGTAAAATCCGTAGCTAGTGCATCTACGTAATCAGGAAGTTGAATTGTAACACTGTGGTTATTTGTAATTTCTGATTTTCCTCTGTAATAAACACCACCTTCTGGACCTTCTAAACAAGCATGAACTAAATATTTTTCTTTCTTGGTTGGATGATCAATCACGAATGTTTTGGAACTAGTGGTATCATATCGTAGTTCACTGGATCCAGGATCATAAAATAGTATTGTACTACCTGCAGTTCCTCCTCTAATAGGATTAACATAAAATCCACTCTGACTATTATCTAAAGTAGATCCTGATGCATTTAATATAATACTATTACTTTGTTGATTATTTACACCAGCTTGATAACCTATAGCAATAGTATATTGCATCTGAGAAACATTACCTGCTTGATAACCTATTGCAATTGCATTAGGGTTTTGACTAAATTGTCCAGCTAGATTACCTATAGAAACTGCATTAGCTCCTTGAGCACTATTACCAGCAGAACTACCTATTGCAATTGCATTTGGATTTTGACCGTTTCCAGCATCATTACCTAAAGCTATTGCTCCATTAGTTTTTACCCCACCTGGTCCTGAAGGTCCTGTATATCCTGTGTATCCTGTTGGTCCAGTATCACCGGTATATCCTGTGTATCCTGTTGGTCCAGTATCACCGGTATATCCTGTGTATCCTGTTGGTCCA
>Ga0209550_10001107_pt1 | contig 25977 bp, 20 predicted proteins | sample LauGreSuBDMM15SN_2_FD_187567 | JGI IMG/M metagenome (GOLD analysis project Ga0209550, IMG submission 187567) | Freshwater lake microbial communities from Lake Michigan, USA - Su13.BD.MM15.SN (SPAdes) (version 5) | ecosystem: Environmental > Aquatic > Freshwater > Lake | place: Lake Michigan... | reverse complement strand
CAGATGCAGAAAAAAAAGCGATCGCTATGTTAACGCGAGTCGGTTTAAAGGAGCGACTGCAGCATTATCCAAAATTTCTCTCTGGTGGCGAACAACAGCGTGTAGCTTTGGCAAGGGCATTTGTAACCCATCCACCATTGTTACTAGCCGATGAACCCACCGGTAGTCTGGATGCAGCTACGGGCGAGGCAGTCATAAATATGATGTTTGAACTCAATCGAGAATATGGATCAACCTTAGTTTTAGTGACGCATGATGCTGCAATCGCAGCTAAATGTGCACGCACGATTACGATAGCAGCGGGTCGGTTAGTAAATTAATTCATACATTCAAACAGCGCATCAATGTATCAGTTGATTTAATTCATAGCGCACTGCTAGAATTAACTCACTTGCTGTCAGACCTATTAGTTGTCCGTTATTCTTAAACATCGTAGCAGCCAGTGTGTCAGCAGCTTTGCCATGACACCATGTGCTCGCTAAACCAGCATCCCATGCACTGCTATTTGCTTGCGCAAGCAGTGCGCCACAACATCCCGCTAACACATCCCCAGTCCCTGCAGTAGCCAAGGCAGGATTGCCAGTCGTGTTGATCACCACTCTGCCATCAGCATGGGCAATCACACTACCTGAACCTTTGAGAATCACAACGCAGTTCCATTGCTTTGCTAAAGTTTGTGCAGCAGCGATACGATTTGCTTGCACAAGCTCTACAGATTGATTTAATAATCGCGCTGCTTCTAAAGGATGTGGAGTGAGAATGCAGGGGGCAGTTCGTGTTGTAAGTTTTGCTTGTAGTCCTGCTTCAACTGCAATTAAATTCAGTGCATCAGCATCAAGTACTAATGCAGTTTTTGAACTGAGTGCTTTAGATAACACGTCATGTGCTGCGCGACTTGTACCTAGTCCAGGGCCAATAACGAGGCAATTAGTAGTTAAATCACAAGTATCAGCAGCACGACACATGATTTCCGGATGCGCGCTGTCATACGCAGGTACATCATCTAAAAACACAGCATAGGTTCGACCCGCTCCAGCATACAGAGCCATGCGACTTGCTAATACAACTGCACCCGCCATGCCGCGTGCGCCACCTATGATTTTTACATCACCATAAGTACCTTTGTGTGAAGCATGATTTCTCTTTTTAATGGCTGAGTTAAATAAGCTAGGATGATTTAATGTTGTATAGGTAGAGGAAAATAAATTTTCTGGAAGATCTAATGTATTAACCTCAACAACTCCTGCGTAATCACGGCCAACTGCTGTATGAAGTCCTATTTTATTGGCAATGAAGGTGATGGTTTTATCAGCGCGAACGGCAACGCCTTCCGGTCCGACGACACAGCCTGTATCGGCATCACATCCACTAGGAACATCTACCGCTAACACAGGCACAGCTTGCTGTTCGTGTGCGCTGTTTAACGCAACAATCAAATCACGATATGGTGCTCGAATAGGTTGTGATAAGCCTATGCCAAATAGCGCATCAATCACTAGATCATAGGTGGAGAAATCAATTTTTTCTAGCTCTATGAATCCGCATTTATTTTCAACGACATGTTCAAAAGCGATGATTGAATCAGGCGATAAAGAACCAGAACTGGGTATGAGATGTATAAAAGTTTTTGCGCCTTGTAGCGCTAACACTGACGCTGCTTCACAACCATCACCGCCATTATTTCCAGGGCCTGCCAATATGAGTATACGTTTTGCGTAAACGTCATCAGCTAACATGCTTACAGCTGCAGTAGCAACGGCTGCTCCAGCACGTTGCATTAAAGTGTAGGGGGGAAGGGAAGCTATTCCAGACTGTTCGATTGCGCGAATTTGCGAAATACGATACAGCGCTGTGGAGTCCATGTTAGTGCTTGGTATCGTAACGAGCGAGTGTTAGACCTTGCATATTAATTTCTGGTTCGCGTTGGGAAATAATATCTGCCAACAGTTTGCCACTACCTGCAGCCAGTGCCCAAGCTCCTGCACCATGACCAGCATTAATAAAAATATTCGGATGTTTGGTAGCACCCAGTAGCGGTATGCCTTCGGGCAGCATGCCTGCTGTACCACTCCAAAAATTTGCATGACGATAATTCGCAGCATTCGGAAACCAATCATCCGCAACTTTAACCAGCGTGTTGACTGCTTTCTGATGGAGGTTTACTGAAGAAGATCCCATTTCAGCACAACCAGCAATACGTATACGTTTACCTAGTCGAGTGATGGAAACCTGATACGTGTCATCAAATAAAGAAACCTTAGGCGCCATTTCATATTCTTGAACTGCTGCTGAGGCTGAATACACTTTGACTGGATAAAGAGGTAAATATGTTCCTAAGCCATGCATGAGTTTGGCGGTTTCACTACCTGCTGCAATCACCAGTGCATCAACCATGACGGAACGACCATCAATCTGCAATTCAACTTTATTTTGTTCGTTGCGTATGGATTGAACATGATTATTGAAATGAAATTCAACGCCCAGATTTTGACAAAGGATTTTCATTTGTCGAACAAACAAGGGAGAATTTCCTGCCTGATCATCAGGGAGATAAAGTCCTGAATGAAATTCCACTTCAGTCGAAAGCGCTGGCTCCATTTGCCTTGCAGCTTCTTGATCTAGCAGTTCATGATTGGTACCGGACTCACCGAGTAATTGCATGGTTAAGCGCGCAAGTTGCAAATCTTTCGCGGTACGAAACATCACCATCGCTGCTTTATGCTGCTGAAAATCCATTTCATGCGTTTGAATGAGTTGAGACATTTGCTGTGCGCTATAGTCAGCCAGCATTTTTAAACGTTGTTGATTTTCTTTGAAACGCTGCAACCTGCATTCTGAAATCCAGCGTCGTATCCATGACCACATCGCGGGTTCAAATCGTGCGCTAAAGGCAACCGGCGATTCTTGTCGGAACAGCATAGATAGAGCGCGGTAAGGCAGCCCTGGCACAGTCCATTGACGTAATGTGCTGTTAGGACCCATGAGATCCACATTGCCGAAACTGGCTTCTTGCGCCACGTTGCCATAGCGTTCAACCACCATTACTTCATGGCCTGCTTCGGCCAAGTAATAGGCGGTGCTTACGCCGATAACACCGCCACCTATCACTGCTACTCGCATGGGACTCCAACTTTCTCTAATCCGTTCGGCACATTGATTATGCCGTCGGGCAGGTCTTTGCCTGGATTGTAAATCATCGTTAGCTCTAAAAAGCCGGTATAGGGTAGCCGCAAATCACTAGCAAAACAATCTTTGCCGATAGTCGTGCAATTAATCAGTGCAATTTTCATGCTGCATTGCGGGGCGTACTGATTTTTTTGGGTCTACGTCCTGAGCAAAATGTGTCTGCTACACCACTGTTTTTGACTTTTAGCACCGGCGTTTCATGGAGACCGTTCTGTGCATGATTGGCACAGAGATTGCAAAAAAGGAAACTGTCTGTGCCAAGTTGGCGCTCAGCGCAAGCAAAGACAAATTCTTATTTTCAACTCCAATTACCCCATAGGGAGCTAATTATGATGTCACTCATCTCTCAAGCCAGTCGTCAGCAATTCATTCAACAAAGTTTTCCAGCTGTCATGCGTATGCAAGGGGTACAGCCACCTACTATGCCGCGAGTCGTCGTAAGAGATCAAAGATCAATGAAACAAATAAAGCGTCCAAGTAAAAGGAATTTGGAGCAGCTTGCTAAGAAGATAATACCGAAGAAATTGTCTGTTGCTAGAACTATTCCCTCAACATCGAACGTTCTTCCTCCATCCAAGATTGTTTATATATCTGAGGAAGAGTTGTCAAAATTCGCGATCAGCAAAACGTTTGATGGAAGTACCTTGCAATTTCCAGTAAGTGCGAGTGGAAGAGATCACTATGTACATGGTCAAGTCAAAATACAGATTCGAATGCCAGGCGATCAGCCTTTTAAATATGTTAGAAGAGCAAACTATGACATGCGTGAATTTAAGTATTTATGGGTATTACATAAAAATCCGTTTGCCAAAATTCGTAGGAGTTCTGCTCCAGATGAGGATATTAAAAGTAAGATCAGTGATGAACCACTTATGGGAATCGCTCGTGAGATGACTCCTACAGATAGTGACCGTGGAATTGTCTGTCATCCTGATATTGCGAAATTAGGTTATTTCGGCGGTGAAGTATGGTTTTTACCCCGGACGGAAAAAAATAAGGGTAATAAATACGATGCAGTCCATATCAACCTCAATTCTGGAAGATTCCCTTCAAAAGACGATAAAAATTTATATACCGCAGCAAAATACTGGTTGTCATTGGGCTATCACAAAGTTTTTGCAACACCAAGAGATCAGCGCTATGGCGAAGTAACACCAATATTATTTATGCGCGAGGCTCAGTCACACACTAAGACTAAAGCTAATTTAGAAGTTAAGTCATACGCTAAACCTCAAGCTAAGCCTTTTGAATTCGTTTGATATAAGCTTGTATAAACGACTAGGCGGTACTAGAAATTATAGTACCGCCTCAATCGCTCTAGAGACTGCCAGTATGTTTGCATCAGTCATAGCAAGACCCGCCACCATTAAACCAACCGGTAAGCTACCTTGTTGATGACAAGGTAGCGATACCGCACAACCATCTAATAGATTGATGATGGATGGGTTGCGTAGTAATAAACGATTGGTGTTAAAAAACACTTCGTCCGATTCAAGTAAGGGCGCTATCTCTGGTGCTGTGAGTGGTACGGTAGGCATGAGTAGCGCATCAAAACCTCTTAATTCCAGCTCCATTTTTTTTATCCAATTCTGACGTGCTTGATGTAAAGCAGTTATCTCATCAGGCTGATATTTTTCTCCTAAGCGCATGCGTTGCGCTACACGCTGATCATAAGCATCACCATGACTTTTTAACATTGCTTGGTGATGTGCATAGGCTTCTATAGGTGCGAATAAATTAATGGTAGGTGCTTCAGCAAGTAAGGATAAAGGCACGTCCACAATCACTGCACCTGCCGCAGATAGTTTGTTCAGCGCAGCAGCAAAGCTAGCAGTGACGTGGGTATCCATATTTTCCATAACCAAGGTTCGTGGCACAGCGAAGCGCAAACCTTTTAGTGTAAGGTTTTCTAGTGTTAATGCTTGATCAGCAATGATGCTATCAATGAGATGACAATCATCAACCGAGTGTGTCATTGCACAAATTGTGTCTAACGAGGGAGCGAGTGGGAATGTGCCAGTAACTGGTACACGGCGCATGGTTGGTTTGAAGCCCACTAGTCCACACAAGGCAGCAGGTATGCGTATCGAGCCACCTGTATCTGAGCCTATGCCAGCTATACAGATTCCAGCTGCAACAGAAACAGCCGCGCCAGAGGAAGATCCGCCTGGAATGCGCGCTACTTTGTTATCAGCAGGATTTACAGGCGTGCCGTAATGCGGATTAATGCCTACGCCTGAAAAAGCAAATTCAGTCATATTCGTTTTACCCAGAATCGCTGCCCCAGCATTACGCAATCTTGTCACGATGGTCGCGTCATTGACAGCAGGCGATGCAATACTTCTGACTGTGGAGCCTGCCATCGTGATTTCACCCGCCACATCAAATAAATCTTTGATAGAGACAGGTAAGCCAGCGAGCGGTGCAAGTTGCTGTCCAGTTTTGCGTTTTTCATCTGCCGTCATGGCAGCAGCTATCGCTGATTCTGCGTACACATGAGTGAAGGTTGCAGGATGCGCTCTGATTTTTTCCAAACTCGCTCTGACTAAAGATGCGCTATCAGTTTGGGATAACTGGGCAATTCCCGCTGAGGTGTTGAGGTGCTGAGTCATAGTTCACTCGTAAGATAATTAAATAGCAAAGGACGACAGCATACCTGAGCTGATTGCCTCTTTTTTAAGAGGGAAAATGCGACTGTGGACGCTGTATAATCGCATCTTTCCGATTCATCCTGCGATGTCGTGTTATTTGACTCGGCCTTCGCTTCAAACATCATCCTAGTCATGCTCATTTTGCCGGGCTGCAGTGCGCTCTCTGCCTTTCGTTCACAACGTCTGTTATCACAACTGAAAGAACTCCATCCCGCAGTGGTCGGCGTTTCCGCTCGCTACTGCCATTTCATTGATGCGCCTAGTTCGCTTTCTGAAACGGAAAAGGGAAAACTAGATGCTTTGCTGACCTATGGTGATCCTTACCAAGCCATTGAAGAAGGTGAGCGCTTTGTTGTCATCCCACGCATGGGTACGATTTCTCCTTGGGCTAGTAAGGCTACCGACATCGTGCATAACTGCGGCATGACGCATATCCATCGCATAGAGCGTGGTGTGATTATTTATGTGCAGCTAAAAACTGGTTTATTAGGCGGATCTAAGTCACTCGATCAAGCAGGGGCAGAATCTATTGCAGCGGCACTGCATGATCGTATGACAGAGATGGTGATACGTGATCCACAAGACGCAGCAGGTTTATTCCAAACACTAGAAGCACCACCTTTAGCTTTTATCGATATCAGTGCCGGTATAGATGCGCTGGTAAAAGCAAATGTAGAGTTAGGTTTGGCCATGTCGGAAGATGAGATCGAGTATCTGTATCAGGCTTTCTCTCAAGCCAAGCGTAATCCCACGGATGTGGAATTAATGATGTTTGCACAAGCTAATAGTGAGCATTGCAGACATAAGATTTTTAATGCTGATTGGACTATCAATGGTGTAGCGCAGAACAAATCGCTTTTTGCCATGATACGTAATACGCATCAACTGGCACCAGAAGGAACGGTGGTTGCCTACTCAGATAATTCTTCCGTGATTGAAGGCGCAGTGATATCACGCTTTTATCCGCGCTCAGAAAAAGCGAATGCTTATGCATCATCGGAAGAATTAACCCACATCTTGATGAAAGTGGAAACCCATAATCACCCGACTGCGATTTCTCCATTTCCTGGTGCTTCCACTGGAGCCGGTGGTGAGATACGTGATGAAGGCGCAACGGGACGTGGTGCAAAACCGAAAGCTGGTCTAACAGGTTTTACTGTTTCAAATTTAATGATTCACAACGGCTTACAGCAATGGGAAAACGCACGTGATGTGAATGTGTCTCTCACTGAACGTGATGCAAATGAAGTCGTAGTTGTGACAGGCAAACCTGAACGCATAGCATCACCTTTACAAATCATGATTGAAGGTCCTTTAGGTGGGGCTGCATTCAATAATGAATTTGGTCGTCCTAATTTAGGTGGTTATTTCCGCACCTATGAACAAAATGTGAGTGGCAAAGTAATGGGTTATCACAAGCCCATCATGATTGCAGGTGGCTTAGGTAATATCTCTGCATTACATATTAAAAAAGATGCTTTACCTCCTGGAAGTTTATTAATTCAACTCGGTGGACCGGGTATGCGCATAGGCATGGGAGGTAGTGCTGCTTCTTCCATGACCTCAGGCACGAACACCGCAGATTTAGATTTTGATTCTGTGCAGCGTGGTAATCCTGAAATGGAAAGACGTGCGCAAGAAGTGATTAATGCTTGTTGGGCACTCGCAAAAGACAATCCCATCTTGTCGATTCATGATGTGGGTGCAGGTGGTCTGTCTAATGCTTTCCCAGAAATCACCAATGATGCAGGACGTGGTGCGGTATTTGATTTACGCAAAGTGCCGCTAGAAGAAAGTGGATTAGCACCTAAAGAAATTTGGAGTAATGAATCACAAGAGCGTTATGTGCTGGGTATAGCACCTGCTAGTTTGACGCTGTTTAAAGCATTGTGTGAACGCGAGCGTTGTCCGTTTGCGGTTGTTGGTTTGGCCACTGAAGAACGTCAACTGCGTGTGCTCGATCCTGAACATGATAACTATCCAGTTGATATGCCTATGGATGTGTTGTTAGGTAAACCACCTAAGATGCATAGAGAGGTAGCGCATGTTGTACAAACATTTGTGCCATTAGATTTCACTGGTATTACCTTAGAAGAAGCAGCTGATCGTGTTTTGCGTTTACCTACTGTTGCTGATAAATCTTTTTTGATCACTATAGGTGATCGTAGCGTAGGTGCACACACCGTGCGTGATCAAATGGTGGGTCCTTGGCAAGTAGCGGTAGCAGATTGTGCAGTCACAACCATGAGTCATGAAGGTTATTTAGGTGAAGCGATGGCCATGGGCGAGCGTACACCACTAGCAGTGATTAATGCGGCTGCATCAGGTCGTATGGCAGTAGGCGAAGCGATTACCAATATTGCAGCCGCACCAATAGAAAAAATAGGTGACATCAAACTTTCTGCAAACTGGATGGCTGCATGTGGTCAAGCCGGTCAGGATGCTGCCTTGTTTGATACCGTTAAAGCAGTGGGGATGGAGCTGTGTCCTGCACTAGGCATAAGCATACCTGTTGGTAAAGATTCTTTATCTATGCGTACAACATGGAAAGAGGGCAATACGGATAAATCTGTAACTTCTCCGGTTTCATTGATTGTGTCTGCTTTCGCTCCAGTGAGCGATGTTAGAGGTGTACTCACTCCGCAATTGCGTACAGATAAAGGTGCGACTGCATTAATCCTAATTGATTTAGGTCGAGGTAAAAATAGATGTGGTGCATCAGCCTTAGCGCAAGTGATGCAACAACTTGGTGATGAAGTACCTGATGTTGATCAAGCGACTGACTTAAAAGCATTCTTCTCTGCGATACAACAATTAATCAGTGAGCAAAAATGTTTGGCTTATCACGATAGATCCGATGGCGGTCTGTTTGCGACTTTATGTGAAATGGCTTTTGCTGGACATATAGGTATCTCAGTCAATCTCGATATTCTGACGATGGAATCCGAACATGCATCTGATTGGGGTGATTCTAAGAACTGGACTAGTCAAGTTGGTGAGCGACGTAATGATTTAACGCTACGTGCTTTATTCAATGAAGAACTAGGCGCAGTGATTCAAGTTCGTGAAGATCAAAAATCCGATGTGATGAATGTGCTGCGTGAACATAGATTAGGTGCTTGCAGTCATATCATAGGCAAACTGAATGATCGTGATGCGATTGAATTCACACGCGATGCAAAAATCATTTACAACGTAGCACGTGTCAATCTACGCCGTGCTTGGAGCGAAACCAGTTGGCGTATTGCGCGTTTGCGTGATAACCCTGCTTGTGCTGATGCGGAATATGAACGCTTATTTGATGCACATGATCCTGGCATGTCGCCAAAATTAAGTTTTGATGCGACTGAAAATATTGCCGCACCATTTATTGCAAAAGGTGTCCGTCCACGTGTCGCTATCTTGCGTGAGCAAGGTGTGAATTCACATATTGAAACCGCTTATGTCATGCATAAAGCAGGCTTTGAAGCGATTGATGTACACATGAGTGACTTAATCGCTGGACGCGCGCATTTGTCTGATTTTAAAGGTGCGATTGCTGTAGGTGGTTTTTCTTATGGCGATGTATTAGGTGCAGGTGAGGGTTGGGCAAAAACGATTTTGTTTAACAATAAGCTTGCTGATCAATTTGCAGAATTTTTTCAAAGATCGGATAGTTTTGCATTAGGTATTTGCAATGGCTGTCAGATGATGAGTAATCTGAAATCGATTATTCCAGGTGCACAAGCATGGCCTAAATTCACTCGCAATAAATCCGAGCAGTTTGAAGCACGCTTTGCAATGGTGGAAATTACTGAATCACCTTCGATTTTCTTCGCAGGTATGGCAGGAACACAAACACCTATTGCGGTTGCCCATGGCGAAGGTTATGCAAATTTTGCACACACAGGAAATCAAGAACAAGCCTTAGTGGCATTACGCTTTGTGGATAATAAAGGCGTAGCAACAGAAGGCTATCCTAATAATCCTAATGGTTCACCAGAAGGCATTACTGCGGTGACGACTCCAGATGGTCGCTTTACTGTCATGATGCCGCATGCAGAACGTGTATTTAGAACTGTCACCCACTCTTGGCATCCCGATTCATGGGGTGATGATGCACCATGGATGCGATTGTTTAATAATGCGCGCCGTTGGGTAGGCTAAAGCGTAAAGCAGTCAGGCCATAAAAAAAGAGCTCGCACATTTCGTTGCGAGCTCTTTGTTTTTTAAACTAAAAAAGCTTATTTGATTTTTGCTTTTTTCTTCAAGTCTTGCTGGAATGCTTGCAGTTTCTTTTGTTGTAGTGATTCTGCAATTTGACCTTTGACTTCTTCAAATGGAGGAACTTGCGCATCGCGTATTTCTTCTAATTTGATGACGTGAAATCCAAATTGTGATTTCACTGGTGTCTGAGTAACTTCACCTGTTTTCAAAGCAACCATAGCATCTGAAAATGGTTTAACAAATGCATTTGGTGGAGCCCAACCGAGATCGCCACCTTGTTGACCTGATCCTGGATCCAACGATGCTTTTGCTAATTCTTCAAATTTAGCGCCACCTTTGAGTTTAGTGATGATGCCTTTAGCGTCGTCTTCTTTTTCTACCAGGATGTGTCGTGCGTGATATTCCTTGCCACCTGATTGCGCCTTGAACTTATCGTACTCGGCTTTCATTTCTTCTTCTTTGACAGGATTGCTGGTAATGAAATCCGTAGCCAAAGCACGAATAACAATCGATTGACGTGATAGATCTAATTGGCTTTTTACTTCAGGCTTATTGGCTACACCTAATTTTTCAGCTTCTTGCGCTAGGATTTCACGATTGATCAATTCATCTTTGATCATAGCGCGCATCTCAGGCGTATCTTGCTGACCCTGTTGCACCATTTGTTTGACCATTGCATCAGCACGTGATGTAGGAATAGGTTTGCCGTTTACAACAGCGATATTTTGTGCAAAAGCAGGCATGCTTACTGTTGCTACAAGCAGCGCCAACAGGCGAGCGTGTTTGAAATTCGTCATGATTTTATAAAGTTGAGGTTGTGAAAAAAAATGATACTAAAATAAAGAAACTAAAATTAATCGACTTCCTGATTTGCTTCGGCTGGGGTTAACAGAGTCAGTGCAAGAGCGTGGATTTCAGTTTTCATGAGCTTACCCAAGCAATCATACACCAGCCTATGCCGGCTTACTCGGTTGAGCCCTTCAAAGCGGGTAGAAACGAGATGTAAACGGTAGTGGCCGCCACCTGAAGCAGCTCCGGCATGTCCCGCATGTAATGCTGATTCATCCTCAACCTGACAGGAAAGTGGTGATAAATCCTGCAGCAGCGTTGTGATGCGTTCTACGCGGTCATTCATTGGGAACCTTCATGTGGCGAGATAAAAAGACACTTTGCGCGATCACAAACACCAGCATCAGACCCATAAATCCAAATAATTTGAAATTCACCCAGAAATTTTCTGAGAAATTAAAGGCGACGATGAGATTGATGATGCCCATTGCAGCAAAGAATAAACCCCATGCTACATTTAATTTGTTCCAAGCAGGTTCAGGTAATGTTAACTGCTGACTGAGCATGGTTTTTATCAAATTGCGTTTAAAGAATAATTTGCTTATTAAAAAAGCAAGCGCAAAACACCAATAAAGTATGGTGGGCTTAATCAGCATGAAAAGGCTGTTCTGAAAATAAATCGTAGCGCCACCAAACACCACAACAATAACGAGTGAGACCCAGAGCATTTTATCTATGGTTTTTTTCTTAAACAGCAACCAAGCGATTTGACAAAGGCTAGCAAGAATAGCAACTGCAGTCGCTAACAGTATAGGAGCTTGAGCAAGGTTGACCTGTCCGCCAGAGACAAAATTTGAGAGATACAGATTGCCAAATGCCTGTGCTTGTTCAGGATTGGCGCCTGCAAATTTAAAAACAAGAAAAAATAAAAGAACAGGGAACAGATCAAATAGAAATTTCATGCATCACTCACTATCGATATACGAACAATTTTAATCTTGAGGTTCAAAACGCAGCGCTGCTGAATTAATGCAATAGCGCAGACCAGTTGGTGGAGGGCCATCAGGAAATACATGTCCCAAATGCGCATCACAAACATTACAAATTATTTCGGTGCGAACCATACCATGCGTGCGGTCTACACGTTCTAAAACATGATCTGGATGCAGGGCACGGAAATAACTAGGCCAACCACAGCCAGAATCAAATTTTGTATCCGATTCAAATAAAGCAGTGTCGCAACATACGCAGTGATAAATGCCATGTTCATGATGATCCCAATAGCGACCTGTGAATGCACGCTCAGTTGCGGCATGTCGTGTCACTTCATAATCGAGTGGTTCTAGAATGGCACGCCACTCGGCATCTGTTTTCTCAACTTTTTTAATACTCATACTATGACCTTTTCATTGCATTAAGAAGAACAGCTAACCTCTAATGACGATGCCCATGTGGGCGGTAGCGCAGCATAGGCATCATGCTCGGGTTGTTCGTCAAAAGGATGCTGCAAAATAGTGAGTAGTTTCTCGACTTCTGAAAAATCTTTTTTCTGCGCTTTTTCAATCGCGACTTGCGCCAGATAATTACGCAAAACATATTTAGGATTCACAGCCTGCATACGCTGTTTACGATCTACATCCTGACTATTTTCTTGTTGTAGTCTGGATTGATATTGTGCTGCCCAAGCATCAAAAGCTGGACGATCTAAAAACAAATCGCGTAAGGCAGTAGCTTCTGCAGTTACCTCGCAGCGCAGATCAGCAAGATGACGGAAAAAATAAGTGAAATCAATGCGATTATGTTGCAGGATTAAAAGCAAGCTAGCAATCAGTTCTTGGTCATGTGGCAGTGTTTGCTGTAGACCGAGTTTGGCATGCCATAGTTGAGTCAGGCTGCTATCAAATACGCTTACATAATCTGATAAGGCTGCATGCACATCATCCACTTCACCTATTAATGGTAATAAGGCTTGACCGAGTGCATAGCAATTCCAATGTCCTATTTGTGGTTGGTTTTTATAGGAGTAGCGGCCTTGTTGATCGGTGTGATTGCAAATATGGTTGGGATCATAGGCTTCCATGAAACCAAACGGACCATAATCTAAAGTTAATCCGAGTATGGACATATTGTCGGTATTCAGAACACCATGCATGAAACCGACAGTCTGCCATTGCGCGACAAGCTTTGCAGTGTGGTGCGTGACTTCTTTTAGCAGCGCCTGATAAGGATGAGCATGATCTTGTAAATGCGGATAACTTTGGGCAATCACATAGTCCGCTAGTATTTTTAGTTCTTCATGCTTTTGGTTGTAGAACCAATGCTCAAACGAGCCAAAGCGCACAAACGAGGGCGCCATTCTTGTAACCACAGCTGCGGTTTCCGGAGTCTCGCGCAAGACATATTTATCCGATCCAGTCACGCATAAAGCCCGCGAGGTGGGTATGCCTAATCCTGCCATCGCTTCAGAGCATAAGAATTCACGGATTGAGGAGCGCAGCACAGCGCGTCCATCTCCCATACGGGAATAAGGCGTTTGCCCGGCGCCTTTTAATTGCAGCTCCATGTGGGATGCAGCTTGGTCGGGCGCTAAAGTGACATCGCCTAATAAAATAGCGCGTCCATCACCGAGTTGACCTGCCCACACGCCAAACTGATGGCCGGAATAGACTGCGGCCAGTGGGGAAAACTGCGGTAATGCGAGATTGCCTGTAAAAGCCGCAATAAAACTAGGGTTTTGAAACTCGGCTGCATCGAGTCCTATTAAATCAGCTGCTGATTGGCTACCGCAAATCAGGTACGGATCAGGCAAGGGTGTGCAAGCTAGTCGGGTGTAAAAAGCAGGTGGTAATGCCGCAAAACGTGCGCCCATCTCTAACTGGTCTAGTTTGCGAGGGGGGGCGGGCAAAATTTCAGGAAAATTCATGTCCTGCACCTGTTACGATATGACATCAGCGAAAACCCCTTAGAGGGACGCAAAAATAAAAAACGTATTTTGACAGAGAAGAGGAGACAGCATATGGGTGCACCGGATAAGCTCGATATCGCTGCAATGCAGCATCAAGTCAGTCCAGAAGAATGGCAGATACGGGTAGATCTAGCCGCTTGTTATCGATTGGTAGCAGCGTTTGGTTGGAGCGATCTTGTATTTACGCACATAACAGCGCGCCTACCTGGTCCCGACCATCATTTCTTAATTAATCCCTACGGCATGATGTTTGATGAGATCACTGCATCGTCTTTAGTTAAAATCGACTTAGACGGTAACAAGGTGCAAGACTCACCGTTTCCAGTCAATCCTGCAGGTTTTACGATTCACTCTGCCATTCATGCTGCACGCGAAGATGCAATTTGCGTTTTGCATACGCATAGTCTAAATGGTGTCGCAGTGTCTGCTCAAGAAGCGGGCGTGCTGCCTTTATCGCAGCAATCTATTTTTGTTTTAAATAGTCTGGCGTATCACGACTATGAAGGTTTGGCATTGAATGATGATGAAAAACCGCGATTAGTCGCTGACTTCGGCGATAAAAATTATTTGATGTTGCGTAATCATGGCTTACTGACAGTGGGTAAAACCATAGCTGATGCGTTTTTGAATATGTATATTTTTGAAGCAGCTTGTACGGTACAAGTCAGAGCGATGGCAGGTGGAGCAGCTTTGCGTACGATTAATCCCATCATCATTGATAATGCGATGGAACAAGCAAAGGTGGTAACAAAATCACTCGGTGGTTTACTAGCTTGGCCTGCATTGCTGCGTAAACTAGAGCGAGAAGATGCTTCATATCGTAGTTAGAAATTAGAAACGGCTGCACAACTGCATGCCACAATAAATTAAAAATAAATAGTAGCGGGAGACAAAGGATGGAAACAATGACGCATCAGCATGCGCAATTCACAGATCTTCAACATAGCAAGGAAGAAGATTGGAAAATCATAGGAGAAGATTTTAAAATCTATGCATCAAAATTAGCGGATCGTGTACTTGCACATTTGCAGCTATTAGATGGCGATTTTGGTGGTTTTCCTGTGGATAGGTTAACGCATAGTCTGCAAACAGCTACGCGTGCGCATAGAGATGGAAAAGACGAAGAATATGTCATTTGCGCACTACTACATGACATAGGCGATACCTTAGGAAGTTTTAATCATCCTGATATTGCTGCCGCAATACTTAAGCCCTTTGTGAGTGCTGAAAATTTTGAAATGATAGAAAAGCATGGATTATTTCAGGCTTACTATTTCTTTCATTTCCTAGGCATGGATAGAAATTTGCGCGATCAGTTTAAAGGTCAACCGCTATATGAGCGCACTTTGGAGTTCTGCGAAAAATATGATGCACCGGCTTTTGATAAAAACTATGACACACTGCCGCTTTCATTTTTCGAACCTATGTTGCGCAGGTTGATGGCTGAACCCGTCAATACGATCTACACAATGTCGCAAAATTGAAGCTTGTTGCAGCGCAAGATTGAAAATCATTGACTTAGCTTGCTGCTGCAACGCAAAATCGCTCAAAAAATTGCAATAGAAGAAACAGGAGACAGTATGCAGCAGTACCCTATGAGCCCGTTAATGGGCCATATGATGAGCCAACCTTTGCTCATTTCCAACTTGATTCAACATGCGGATCGCTATTATCCGCATACAGAAATTGTTTCACGCCGTGTAGAAGGTGATATCCATCGTTATACCTACCGTGATTGTCATCGTCGTTCAAAACAACTCGCCAACGCTTTAAAAAATCTTGGCGTAAAAATGGGCGAACGTGTCGCCACACTTGCTTGGAATGGTTATCGTCATTTAGAGGCGTATTACGCAGTCTCAGGTTCTGGCGCAGTTCTGCATACGATTAATCCGCGTTTACATCCTGAACAAATCGCTTACATCGCAAATCACGCAGAAGATCAGTATCTATTTTTTGATATGACCTTCTTACCGGTGATTGAAGCCGTTGCTGCACATTGCAACACGATAAAAGGCTTCATCATGTTTTGTGCCCGCGATCGCATGCCGGCTGAAACAAAAATTCCAAATTTGCTTTGCTATGAAGATCTGATCGATAAGAGTTCAGATGAATACGAATGGCCCTTGTTTGATGAAAACTCAGCATCGAGTCTTTGTTATACCTCGGGTACGACGGGTAATCCTAAAGGCGCTTTATATTCACATCGTTCTACTCTGTTGCATTCCTATGCATCGGCTTTGCCAGATGCATTAAACGTTTCAGCGCGTGATGTTGTTTTACCTGTGGTCCCTATGTTCCATGTGAATGCTTGGGGCTTACCTTATTCAGTACCACTGACCGGTGCAAAATTAGTGTTTCCTGGCCCCGCTCTAGATGGTAAATCCATTTATGAATTATTCGAGCAAGAGAAAGTCACTTTCTCAGCCGGTGTACCTACCGTATGGTTAGGTCTGCTGACGTATGTCGCGCAAAATAAACTCAAGTTTTCTTCATTCAAACGCACAGTTATTGGTGGTTCAGCATGCCCACCTGCGATGATGAAAACCTTCCGTGAAGAGTATGGTGTAGAAGTTGTGCATGCATGGGGTATGACAGAGATGTCGCCGCTAGGTACATCATGCACGCTGTTAGCAAGTCATGCAGCATTACCTGCAGCAGAACGTCAGGCTATTTTAGAAAAACAAGGTCGTGTGATTTTTGGTGTGGATATGAAAATCGTTGATGATGCAGGTAAAGAACTGCCTTGGGATGGTAAGACCTATGGCAACCTGTTAGTTAAAGGTCCTTGGATTATTGATAGTTACTTTAAAAATGAAGGTGGGGACGTACTCGAAGATGGTTGGTTCCCAACTGGCGATGTGGCTGTGATCGATGCAGAAGGTTATATGCAAATCACGGATCGTAGTAAAGACGTGATTAAATCCGGTGGCGAATGGATAGGTACAATTGATCTAGAAAATATCGCCGTGGCGCATCCTTCTGTTTTACAAGCTGCTTGTATCGGTGTTTATCATCCTAAATGGGATGAACGTCCTTTACTCGTTGTAGTTAAAAAACCGAATATGGATGTCACCAAAGAAGAGTTAATTCAATTCTATGAAGGCAAGATAGCTAAATGGTGGACTCCTGATGATGTAGTCTTTACGGATTCCTTGCCGCTCGGTGCTACTGGAAAAATCCTGAAAAACAAAATACGCGATATTTACAAAGACCATAAATTACCAACTGCTTAATAATAAACTAAAAACAAACGCTTTACTTTATAAGTCGTTAATAACAAGGGACGCTGGTGGAATTTACAATCACTTCGATATTGAATGGCCTGAGCTATGGATTATTGCTATTCATGCTTTCGGCGGGATTAACACTCATCTTTAGCATGATGGGCGTGCTTAATTTCGCACATGCTTCTTTTTATATGTTGGGTGCGTATTTTGGTTATGCCATCAGTACGACTATTGGTTTTTGGCCAGCTCTCATCATTGCTCCGTTAATGGTAGGTTTAATTGGTGCAGGTGTAGAGCGCTATGGTCTGCGTTCCGTGCATAAATACGGACACATTCCTGAACTTCTTTTCACATTTGGCTTGTCGTATGTGATTGTCGAGTTAGTGCAGTTGATATGGGGTCGTGCTGCAGTGCCTTATAAAATTCCGGCAGAACTTGATGGTCCTTTGTTCACTTTATTCACTACGGCCTTTCCTATTTATCGCGGCTTTATGATGTTGGTTGCGATGTTAATGCTTGTTGCTATTTATTTAGTGTTAAAACATACGCGTATTGGTTTAGTGATTCAGGCTTCACTCACGCATCCTGATACTGTCGAAGCATTAGGACACAATGTGCCGCGTGTGTTTATGCTGGTGTTTGGTGGCGGTTGTGCACTGGCAGGTTTAGCCGGTGTTATCGGTGGCAATGCCTTTGTTACTGAGCCTGCGATGGCAGGTACGGTTGGCAGCATTATTTTTGTGGTGGTGGTAGTAGGTGGTATGGGTTCTTTATCAGGTGCTTTACTCGCATCTATTTTAATAGGTCAGATACAAACATTTGCAGTTGCCTTAGATTGGTCTTTGCTGAGTTTTATAAAACTCATGGGATCATCAGTGGCAGTAGATGCGCCTTATTATCGAGTGCTCTCGCTGACTTTGTCTGAGATGGCGCCTATCCTTCCTTATCTACTGCTGTTGTTAGTTTTAATCTTCAGGCCTAAGGGCTTGCTTGGTAATCGAGAGGGCTGAAGCATGCACGCATTACGCCCCATACAATTTAAGCCACTCAATTTAGGACGCTGGTTAGTCTGGACTGCGTTTGCCTTCATGTTGATGGCAGCACCTAAAATTTTTTCTTCAGGTAGTGCTTTATCCATTTTGTCCCAAATGGGCACGGTGATGATTTTTGCGCTGTCTTACAACATGCTCTTGGGCCAAAGCGGCATGCTCTCTTTTGGGCATGCAGTGTATTCAGGCCTAGGTGCTTTCTTTGCGATACATGCGATCAACTATGCAGGTAATGGTGTGTTGCCCATACCGTTATCACTTATTCCTTTAGTTGGTGGTTGTGCAGGTTTAATCTTTGGCGTGCTATTTGGTTATGTCACGACCAAACGTTCTGGTACGACGTTTGCAATGATTTCACTTGGTATCGTTGAATTGGTTTTTGCTTGTTCACTCATGTTCCCAGGATTTTTTGGTGGGGAAGGTGGCGTTGCTGCTAACCGTGTGATCGGTAAGCCTTTATTTGGTATTAGTTATGGACCACAGATAGAGGTGTATTACTTGATTGCGTTTTGGTTATTCATTAGCACTATAGGTATGTTTGCGATTGCACATACACCATTAGGTCGTATTGCAAATGCAGTACGTGATAATCCTGAGCGTGTGGAATTTATAGGCTACAACACGCGTCGTGTACGTTACATCATGTTGATTTTGTCTGCGTTTTTTGCAGGTATTTCAGGCGGTTTATCTGCCATTAATTTTGAAATAGTGAGCGCGGAAAATGTCAGCGTTCTGCGTTCTGGTGGTGTGCTTTTATTCACCTTCATAGGTGGTATAGGATTTTTCTTTGGCCCTATGCTGGGTGCTATCGTTGGACTTCTGCTGACAGTTTTACTTTCTGAATTCACAAATGCGTGGCAACTTTATTTAGGTGTATTTTTTATTTGCATCGTCATGTATGCGCCCGGTGGTCTAGCGAGTCTGATTATGATGACTGTGCGAGTCATAGCGCATAAAAAATTCAAACGGATTTTCCCCTCTTTACTTTTAGTAAGCATTGCTTCATTGCTTGCCTTTTCTGGTGCTGTGATGTTAATTGAGATGATGTATCACTTAACATTAGAATCAGCCAATGGCTCCACCACAAAGCTAATGGGCTATGTTGTCGATACAGCAGTTGCTACGCCTTGGATAGGCGCTAGTCTTTTATTCTTACTAGGATTGATTGCGGTGTACTTTGCACGACAACCATTTTTTGCCGTGTGGGGTGATGTGAATGCTGAAATTGAGCATGCAATGAAAGGTGCCCATTGATGACTGCTTACGCATTAGAGATAGCCAATCTGCGCAAGAGTTTCGGTAATTCTGAAATCATTCGCGGTATTAATTTACAAGTTAAGAAGGGCGAGCGCATTGCCATCATAGGTCCGAATGGCGCAGGTAAATCCACCTTATTCAATTTAATCTCTGGTAGATTTTTTCCTAGTGAAGGTGATATTTTTCTCAACGGTCAGCAAATTGGTGGCCTAGCGCCGTATGAGATTAATCGACTCGGTTTATCGCGTAGTTTTCAAATTACGAATATTTTTCATCAACTCTCTGTTTTTGAAAATCTACGTTGTGCAGTGTTATGGTCTTTAGGTTATCGCTATTCTTTTTGGCATAAGCTGAGTGCTTTAAAGGATGCCCGTGAACAAGCTGAAAAAGTGATGGAAGCAATAGGTTTAGGTTGGCGTAGTCAAACTCCAGCTGGTTTACTGACATATGCAGAACAACGTGCTCTTGAAATCGGTATAACGATAGCCGGTGGCGCTGATGTGATTTTGCTCGATGAGCCTACGGCTGGTATGAGTCGTTCGGAATCAGATGCTGCTGTTGAATTGATTAGTAAAGTCACGCAAGACAAGACACTACTTATGGTCGAGCATGATATGAGTGTAGTGTTTGGTTTAGCCGATAGGATTGCTGTCGTTGTTTATGGTGAAGTCTTGGCTTGTGATACACCGCAAGCGATACGACAAAACACGAAAGTGCAGGAAGCTTATCTTGGTGGTCATGCTCCAGTCGAGGTACAGGAATGAGCGCACTATTAGAAATCAAAGATCTGCATGCATACTATGGAAAAAGCCATGTGCTTCATGGTGTGAATCTACATGTGGGTAAAGGTGAAATTGTTAGCTTATTAGGACGCAATGGTGTAGGGCGTTCTACCATGGTGAAATCTGTCATGGGTCAAGTGGATGTCACAGGAACGATAGAATTTAAGGGTAGTTCTGTTGTAGGTTTGCCGGCTTTTAAAATCGCGCATCTGGGTTTGGGTTACGTGCCTGAGAACCGTGATATTTTTCCGACTTTAACTGTTGAACAAAATCTTTTGCTAGGTGTGAAAAAAGGTAAGACATCGCGTTGGTCACTAGCCGATATGTATACGATGTTTCCTCGTTTGCAAGAGCGTCAACATGTACAAGCAGGTGTGCTGTCAGGTGGTGAGCAACAGATGCTGACTTTGTGTCGTACTTTAATGGGTGATCCTGATCTGATCATGATTGATGAACCTACTGAAGGTCTAGCACCAAAAATTGTTGATTTAGTTGCTGAGTATTTAAAGGCTCTTAAAGAGCGTGGTATTTCGATTTTATTAGTCGAACAAAAACTGGCGATTGCTTTAGAAATTTCTCAGCGTGTGTATGTGATGGGACATGGCATGATCGTTTTTGAAGGCACGCCGGATGCATTACGCGCTAATCAAGCGATTCGTAAAGAGTGGTTAGAAGTCTAAAGAGAATACGTTTGGTTTAGCCAGCGCTTGATTTGATACACTCAAATTTTGTATTATCAGAACCCCATGTATAAGGGGCGATTGTTTATTATTCAGACATAGGGAAGAGGTCACATGAAAAAACAAGCTCGTTTCATACTCGCAGGAGCAGGACTGATTGCAATGTTCGCATCGGCATTTGTATCAGCAGAAAATGTAAAAATTGCATTTATCGATCCTCTGTCTGGCCCTTTTGCGCCAGTAGGTCAAAACCTTTTACGCAGCTTCCAAATGACTGCAGAAGTAGCGAACAAAGACAAATGGACGCCAGGTCATACCTTTGAAGTGGTTGGATTCGATAACAAAGCTAGCCCACAAGAATCTCTCACTGTTTTAAAGAGTGCGATTGATCAGGGCTTTCGTTATATTGTTCAAGGTAACGGCTCCGGTGCTGCAGGTGCGTTGATTGATGCGATCAACAAACATAATGAGCGCAATCCTGGCAAAGAAATTATCTTTTTAAATTATGCTGCGGTTGATCCTGATCTCACCAATAGCAAATGTAGTTATTGGCATTTTCGTACTGATGCAAATTCAGATATGAAAATGGAAGCCATGACGAGTTATTTGGCTAAAGATCCTAAGGTTAAAAAAGTTTATATTATTGGTCAAAATTATGCGCATGGTCAGCAAGTGACACGTGCAGCAAAAGAATATCTCAAGCGTAGAAGACCTGATATTGAAATCGTTGGCGATGACTTGCATCCTATCGGTAGTGTTAAGGACTTTTCACCTTATGTCGCAAAAATCAATGCTTCTGGTGCAGACACTGTTATCACAGGTAACTGGGGATCTGATTTAGCTTTGCTAATCAAAGCTGCACGTGAATCTGATTTGAAAGCAAAGTTCTATACATACTATGCTTACACCACAGGTGTGCCGACATCTATGGGTGCTTCAGGTGTCGATCATGTGAAATATGTCGGTACTTGGAATGTGAATAATGAAGGACTGCAAGGTAAAGAATTAGTTACCGCATTTAAGAAAAAATATAACGATGATTATTATGCAGTGACTGTGTATACCGCGTTGCAATTGCTCAGTAGTGGTATCAAACAAGCTAATTCAACGGATCCAGTTAAAGTTGCGCCTGCCATGGAAGGTCAGCGCTTTAAGACTTTGAATGGTGAAGTAGAAATGCGCAAAGCTGATCATCAAATGCAACAGCCTATGTATGTGGCTACTTGGGTGAAGGTCAATGGTAAAGATGTAAAGTTTGATCAAGAAAACACGGGCTATGGTTGGAAAACTGAACAGCGTATCGAACCTTATGTTGCTGCTCAGCCCACAACTTGCAATATGAAACGTCCATCATAATCAAGTACTAAATTAAAAACACTAATTTACTTTAGTGTTTTTCAAAGCCAGTGATTTGCAGATGCAGATCGCTAGCTTTTCGTTTTTCTAATCTTATAAACACGGCAGACACAGTTTGTTTGCTCGTGATAGTTGGCTCTTTGCCACACTCAGTAAGCAATGCTAGACAATAAAATTGCAATCCCTAGAATCGCCGACTTGATCACATAGTTTGCTCGTTTAGGGAGTAGTACATGTCTATTTGGAGACGTATATTTCATAGTAATCACAATAATTCACTGAGCGATAAACGGATACGAATAGGGAGTGCTCTTGTATTTGTGCTGATATCGATCGCTTTAAATGCTCAAAGCCAAACTATCAAGATCGGTTTAACAGGGCCGTTTAGTGGTGGCTCTAGTCCTATGGGTGAAAGCATGCGTAATGGTGTGCGCCTCGCGGTCGAAGAAATCAATAGCATAGGCGGCATACGTGGGAAACAAATCGAACTCATTGAGCGAGATGACCAAGCCAATAATGAATTAGGTGGGCGTATAGCCGAAGAGTTGACACAAGCTAAAGTAGTCGCCTCTATAGGGATAGTCAATACCGGTGTTGGTCTGGCATCGATTGAGCATTATCAGAAAGCACGCATCCCTTTGATGATAGCTGTCTCAACCGGTACCGCCTTAACGCGAAAATTTTCACCTCCTACCGCAAAAGAGAATTTCATTTTCCGTGTTTCACCGACCTTGGATTTGGAAGCAAAAATACTGGTAGCTGATCTTAAAAAAAGAGGACTACTGAAAATTGCGATTCTTGCAGACACCACACCCTATGGTGATGCAGGTCTGAATGCTTTTTCTGAGCAATCACGCTTAGCGGGTTTGAATTTGGTTGCACAACTACGCTTTAAAATTGGTGATACGGATATGAGTTATCAATTACGACAAGCGCGTAGTGAGGGAGCACAAGCATTAATCGCTTGGGGTATAGGTCCAGAGTTAGCAACCATTGCGCGAGGCATACAAAACTTAAATTGGCATGTGCCTTTACTAGGTAGTTGGACTTTCTCCATGAGAAATTTCATCGATGGCGCGGGACGAGCAAGTGAAGGAGCGTTGATGACGCAGACTTTTATCCAAGATGCAGGCTCAACGGTAAAAAATAGTTTTTTACTCGCTTATAGACGTAACTTTAAAACCGATATGCTGACATCGCCTATGAGCGCGGCGCAAGCCTATGACGGCATGCATTTGCTTGCACTCGCCATTCGACAAGCAGGTAATCAGGATGGCAATACCATTCGACTCGCATTAGAAAATCTCAACACGCGCTATCAAGGTGTTGTGACGAGTTATGAAAAGCCATTTAGCGCTACAGATCATGACGCGATCACTTCAAATATGATGGTTATCGGTAGAGTAGTGGGGGGCAGAATTGAATTCGCTTATCAAGAAGATCAGCAGCGCAGTGGCATATTGCAAGTGAAGCAAAAATCGAATTGAAATCAACTCAAAAGTAGGGGGAATAATAAATACGATCGTGCTTTTCTCATGTATAGTATCTTGTTGGAAATTAACAATCTGTTGCATTTATTAAAATCCCCTGGAGACAAGATCTATGAGTGCCGCTTACGAAAAGCATGATGGAATAGCCGTCATCACCCTGAATAACCCACCTGTCAATGGACTAGGTTATGAAACAAGAAGCGGCATAGTCGCAGGTATTCAGCTGGCACAAGACGATAAATCAGTCAAAGCGATTGTCATCATAGGGGGAGGCAAGGCGTTCTCGGGTGGTGCGGATATACGTGAATTTAATACACCTAAGGCTTTGCAAGAACCTTCACTTCATACAGTGATTAAGGTTGTAGAGAACTCTGAAAAACCAGTAGTCGCTGCTATTCACGCAGTTGCCATGGGTGGTGGATTGGAATTGGCTTTGGGCTGTCACTACCGAGTTGCCTCACCGGGCGCGCAGATCGCATTACCTGAAGTGAAGCTAGGCATATTGCCTGGTGCCGGTGGCACGCAACGTTTACCGCGCGTTGTTGGTTTAGAGACTGCCGTCAATATGATTATTTCAGGCACACCCGTTTTATCGGAAAAGCTAGCCGGAACAACATTGTTTGATCAAATGATAGAAGGTGATTTGCTAAAAGGCGCACTTGCATATGCAAACAAAATTGCAGATACGCGACCATTACCAAAAGTGCGTGATTTAAAAATTACTTATCCTAATCCGGATGGTTACCTACAGTTTGCACGTAATACAGTGCGCACCATTGCTGGCCCTTTTCCTGCGCCACTTAAATGTATTGAAGCTATCGCGGCAGCTATCTCCTCTAAAAACTTTGATGAGGGATTAAAAATAGAGCGCGATTTGTTTATTGAGTTAGTCCAAACAACAGAATCCAAAGCATTACGTCATGCATTTTTTGGTGAGAGAGCGGCTAGTAAAATTCCAGATGTTCCAGCGGATACGCCTTTGCGAGAAATTAAATCTGCAGCAGTGATTGGTGCTGGCACTATGGGTGGGGGCATAGCGATGAATTTCGCTAATGCTGGCATTCCTGTAAAAATTCTTGAAATGAAGCAGGAGGCACTCGATAAAGGTGTAGCCACCATTCGTAAGAATTACGAAAACTCTCTGAAAAAAGGCAAGCTGACTCAAGAAAAACTGGATCAGCGCATGAGTATGATCAGTACCACGATATCATATTCTGATTTGGGCAGTGCTGATATTGTGATTGAGGCTGTGTTTGAAGATATGGGCGTAAAAGAACAAGTCTTTAAACAATTAGATGCCGTCATGAAGCCTGGAGCCATACTTGCATCAAATACTTCCACACTGGATGTAGACAAAATTGCAGCATTTACCAAACGTCCTCAAGACGTGATCGGTACACATTTCTTTAGCCCTGCAAACGTAATGAAATTATTAGAGATCGTGCGTGGCGCTAAGACATCGAAAGATGTATTGGCAACGACCATGGCTCTTGCAAAGAAAATTAAGAAAACAGGTGTTATTTCTGGCGTCTGCGATGGATTTATTGGTAACCGTATGGTTGAACAATATATACGTCAAGCAGGCTTTTTACTCGAAGAAGGCTGTTTACCAGAACAAGTAGATAAAGCTGCAGAAAAATTTGGTTTTGCAATGGGACCATTCCGCATGAGTGACCTTGCTGGTAATGATATTGGTTGGTACATACGCAAACGCCGCTATATAGAAAAGCCAGAAGTCACCTACTCTAAAGTAGCGGATCTCTTATGTGAGAAAGGTCGATTTGGTCAAAAAACTTCGGCAGGTTGGTATGACTACAAAGCAGGGGATCGCAAAGCATATCCTTCCAAGGAAGTGAACGACATGATTATCGATCACGCTAAAAGTCTTGGTCTAGAACGTAAAAAAATAAGTGATCAGCAAATTGTTGAACGATTAGTCTATGCACTGGTCAATGAGGGTGCCTTTATCTTAGAAGAAGGTATCGCAATGCGTGCTTCTGATATCGATATGGTTTATCTCACTGGTTATGGATTTCCCTTATTCCGAGGTGGCCCTATGTTCTACGCAGATACCGTTGGATTATCGAATGTACTAAACAGTATCAAGCAATATGCTAAAGGACATCACGGCGAGGCATGGAAGGCTGCACCTTTGCTAGAGAAGCTTGCTAACGAAGGTAAAGCATTTAACACATGAACTTTTAACAAAAGAAATTGAATAATCAGAAAACACTGCGCTTGTGATCTGACTTAAATTTTAGTACCACTTTATAAGAGAGTAATTTTGTTAATCTGTCTTAGAAAGGAGTACTTCTTATGCCCAAAGGTCAACGCCTTAA
>Ga0209550_10001105_pt1 | contig 25998 bp, 39 predicted proteins | sample LauGreSuBDMM15SN_2_FD_187567 | JGI IMG/M metagenome (GOLD analysis project Ga0209550, IMG submission 187567) | Freshwater lake microbial communities from Lake Michigan, USA - Su13.BD.MM15.SN (SPAdes) (version 5) | ecosystem: Environmental > Aquatic > Freshwater > Lake | place: Lake Michigan... | reverse complement strand
TTATTATTGTATATTAAAAAAATTATTATTGTATATTAAAAAAATTTTTGAGTTATAAAATAAAAATGAAAAAAACTTTATCGATAAAAGTTTATAATGAATCTGGAGTTTTAACTAGAATTTCGACTGTATTTTCCAGTCGTGGGTTTAATATTGATAGTATAGCAGTAGGTCCCACAGAAAATACCTCTATTTCTCGTATTATTATAGTCTTACCAGGTGATAATCAAACAATTGAACAAATTACCAAACAATTAAATAAATTAATCCAAGTGATTGAAGTTAAAGATATAACAATTTCTCCTTGTGTTGAGCGTGAATTAATGTTGATTAAAATAAAAGCAGCCAAAAATAACCGTTCAGAAATATTAGAAATTGTAGAAATTTTTCGTTCTAAAGTTGTTGACTTGTCAGATAATTCTATTACTATAGAAGTAACTGGAGATCCAGGGAAAATAATAACAATTCAAGAACTTTTAAGAAATTACGGAATAATCGAAATTGTTCGAACTGGAAAAATATCCTTAGAACGAGAATTAGGAATAAATACTGAATATTTAAAAAATAATTAAGACTAAATAATTAAGACTTTTATGGGGTCGGAGGGACTTGAACCCTCACGACCAAATTAGTCAACAGATTTTAAGTCTGTTGTGTCTACCATTTCACCACGACCCCTTTTATTGATTGAGGCGGCACCCAGATTTGAACTGGGGAATGAAGGATTTGCAATCCAAAGCCTTACCACTTAGCTATACCGCCAATATATTATTAAATACAATGCTAATAATAATTTATTATTAAAGCAATAGCTTAAATTAATTTAATATACTTATAATAGTAATTTATAAAAAACGGAAAATTTTCTAATTTATATATTAACACAAATTTATTAAAATTTATTCTAATCTTATGGTAAGTACAATTAACAAAAAAGTAATTTCTAACAAGGCAACTTCAAAAGAAACATTACTTACGCCACGTTTTTATACAACTGACTTTAAAGAAATATCCTTACTTGATATTAGCTCTAATAAAGCTGAGATTGAAGCAATTGTTGAAGAATTCCGAATTGATTATAATCGTGATCATTTTATTCGTGATAAAGAGTTTTTAAATAGTTGGGATACCTTTGATGAAGATACACGTAATATTTTCATTGAATTTTTAGAACGTTCGTGTACCGCTGAGTTTTCCGGATTTTTATTATATAAAGAAATTTCTAGAAATTTAAAGAAAGAAAACCCATTATTAGCGGAAGGTTTTTCATTTATGTCACGTGACGAAGCCAGACATGCTGGTTTCTTAAATAAAGCCATGAGTGATTTTAATGTTTCATTAGATTTGGGATTTTTAACGAAAACACGTAAATATACATTTTTTGCACCTAAATTTATTTTTTATGCAACTTATTTATCGGAAAAAATTGGTTATTGGCGTTATATTACTATTTATCGACATCTAGAAAAAAATCCAAATTTCCGTGTTTATCCAATTTTTAGATTCTTTGAAAGTTGGTGTCAAGATGAAAACCGACATGGTGATTTTTTCGCTGCTGTATTAAAATCTCAACAAAATTTATTAAATACATTTGAATCTAAATTATGGTGTAAATTCTTTTTACTATCTGTATTTGTAACCATGTATTTAAATGACTTACAACGTAAAGATTTCTATTCTACAATTGGTTTAGATGCTAAACAATTTGATATACATGTTATTCGAAAAACAAATCAAAGTTCCGGAACTTTATTTCCAATCATTTTAGATTTAGATAATCCTAAATTCTTTGTATTTTTAGAAAATTGTGCCGAAGCAAATCAAAGTTTAATAAACCTTGAAAAAGAAGATAATTTAGAAGTAATTAAATTGTTAAATAAAATTCCACACTATTTCAAAATGGTAACAAATTTAATAAATTTATATTTATTACCTGCTATTGAAATGAAATATCCGTGGACACAATAATTAAATTTCTATTTAAACTTTACTATTTTTTCAATAAATATTAGAATAACAAATTATAGAGCTATATATTCTCATTATAAAAAAAAAATGAAACTTAAAACACGTAAATCAGCATTAAAAAGAGTTAAACCTAAAAAAAATTTCTTGGCTCGTAAAAGTGCCTTCAAAGGACATTTATTAAGAAGAAAAAACTCTAAACGTTTACGCCGATTATCAGAACCAATTAAAATTAATTCATCTGATATAAAAACTTTTTTATATATGCTACCATATGCCTAATCACAATATTTAATAATTTTATTTAATAAATTAAATGGTAAGAGTAAAAAGAGGAAATGTTGCAGCAAAAAGACGTAAAAAATATTTAAATTTAGCAAAAGGATTTGTTGGTTCAAATTCTCGCTTAAGTACAATGGCAGCTGAACAAGTTGTTCAAAGTTTAAATTTTGCATATATTGGAAGACGATTAAAAAAACGTAATTTCCGTCGAATTTGGATTTACCGCATAAATTCTGCTACACGTGCTAGAAACAATATATATTCTAAATTCATTGGATGTTTACGAAATATTAATGTTTTTTTAGATCGAAAGATTTTAGCTGGACTTGCATTTATGGATCTAGCTTCGTTTAATGTTATTGAACGTCAATCGAGAAAATCAGAAATATATAAAGAAAATTAAATGTTATTGACATTTAATTTTCTTTATAGATATAATCTATATAAGCTGGTATAGCTCAATTGGTAGAGCGCCTGACTTGTAATCAGGAGGTTAAGAGTTCAATTCTCTTTTCCAGCTATATATTGAAAACTAAATAATTTTTAATAAATATTAATACTTAATTTTGATTTAAGACTATAGAAATTTAATAAACTATAATAATTAGTTAAATTGAATATTAAAATATCGCAATAAAAACCAGAAAGTAAATATATATATATAAATTATATGGAAACATTATTACTAAGCAAATTACCAGGAGCTTTTGCTGTATTTAGCCCGCTTATTGATGTAATGCCTGCAATACCTGTACTATTCTTCTTATTAGCTTTTGTATGGCAAGCAAGTGTTGGATTTAAATAATAACTAAACAAAATACTATCTATTAAAAATTTTAAATTAATTTAAATTCAAAAAAAATGGTTGAGCCTTTATTATCTGGAATTGTTTTAGGTTTATGTGCAGTAACTCTTGTAGGTTTATTTGTTGCAGCTTATCTTCAATACAAACGTGGAAATGAGCTAGCATTTTAAAAGTGTTAGACCAAAATATATACATATGACAGAGTCAAATATGTATATATTTTTATGGTTAAGTTCATGGATTCTAAATTTTATAATTTATTAAAAATATATATTAGTAAGATAAAACATTAAATGTTTTATCTTACCAACTTGCTTTTGTTACTCCCGGTAAAATACATTCGTGAGCTAATTCTCTGACAGCATTTCGACATAATCCAAAAAAACGTGAATAGCCACGCGGACGACCTGTTTTCCAGCAACGATTTCGTAATCTAGTACGAGAACTATTTCTTGGAAGTTTTTGAATTTTTTCATTTAATTCAAAAATATCGTCTAAAGAATCTACCTTTTTTAATTGTTCAACAAGCAATTTTCTTTTTATTGAATACTTATTTATTAAAGCCTTGCGTTTTTTTTCACGCTCTAGCATACTTTTTTTTGCCATAATAGTTTTATGTTTACTAACAAAACTATTATAACAAAAAATTATTTTTAACCAAATTTTCCTAGAGTTGAAGCAATTACGAATGGTGCATATGTAAAAATATAACCGACTGTAAAATGCGCTAAACCTACTAAACGTGCCTGAACAATTGATAATGCAACAGGTTTATCTTTCCATCTAATTAAATTAGCTAAAGGTGTACGTTCATGTGCCCATACAATTGTTTCAATTAATTCTTGCCAGTATCCACGCCATGAAATTAAGAACATAAAACCTGTCGCCCAAACTAAATGACCAAATAAGAACATCCATGCCCAAACAGATAGATTATTCATACCTAGAGGATTATAACCATTAATTAATGGAGATGAATTTAACCATAAATAATCTCTCAACCAACCCATAATATAATTTGATGATTCATCAAATTGTGCAGGATTACCTAACCATACAGTAATATGTTTCCAATGCCAATAGAATGTTGTCCATCCAATTGTATTTAACATCCAAAACATTGCTAAATAAAAGGCATCCCATGCTGAAATATCACAAGTTCCACCACGTCCTGGACCGTCACAAGGGAAACTATAACCAAAATCTTTTTTATCTGGCATTAGTTTTGAACCACGTGCATCTAATGCACCTTTAACTAAAATTAAAGTTGTTGTATGTAAACCTAAAGCAATTGCATGGTGAACTAAGAAATCACCAGGACCTACAGTTAAAAATAAAGAATTTTTAGAATCATTAATTGCTTCTAACCAATTTGGTAACCATAATTTTTCACTTGCAATTGAAGCAGAGCTTGTACTTGAAGCTAATAATGTATCAAATCCATATAATGTTTTCCCTGATGCCGCTTGAATCCATTGAGCAAAAACTGGTTCAACTAAAATTTGTTTTTCTGGTTGTCCAAATGCAACAACAACATCATTATGAACATATAAACCTAGTGTATGAAAACCTAAGAAAAGTGAAACCCAGCTTAAATGAGATATGATAGCTTCTTTATGATCTAACATTCTTGCCAGTACATTATCTTTATTAACTTCAGGATCATAATCACGTACAAAGAATATTGCACCATGGGCAAATGCACCAACCATTAAGAATCCAGCAATATATTGGTGATGAGTATATAATGCAGCTTCAGTTGCATAATCACGAGAAAGAAAAGCATATGGATTTAAAGCATAGATATGTTGAGCAGCTAACGAAGTAGCAACTCCTAAACAAGCTAATGCTAATCCTAATTGCATATGTAATGAATTTGTTATTGTTTCATATAATCCAATATGCCCTTTTCCTAATCTTCCAGTAGGTGGACGATGAGCTTCTAAGATTTCTTTTAAACTGTGTCCAATACCAAAATTAGTACGATACATATGTCCTGCAATAACAAATAATACACCAATTGCTAAATGATGATGAGCAATATCGGTTAACCAAAGAGATTGGGTTTGAGGATGGAACCCACCTTTGAAAGTAAGAATTGCTGTTCCAGCATCTGTTAAAGTATTAAAAATATGAGTTTTACCATCCGAATTTTCCGCGTATACACTCCAATTTCCATTAAAGAATGGAGCTAAGCCTGCAGGATGTGGTAAAATTGTTAGAAAATTATCCCAACCAACATGAATTCCACGTGACTCTGGAATTGCAACATGAACTAAATGTCCAGTCCAAGCAATTGAACTAAAACCAAATAAACCAGATAAATGATGATTTAAACGAGATTCATTATTTTTAAACCAAGAAATGCTAGGTTTAAATTGGGGTTGTAAGTGTAACCATCCTGCTTGTAAAAATAATAATGCGACAATTAATAAAAATATTGAAGCACTATATAAGTCTTGATTAGTTCTCATCCCAATTGTATACCACCATTGATAAACACCTGAAAGCGCAATATTTACAGGATAAATTACTCCGCCTCGTGTAAATGCTTTTAAAGCTGTTTCTCCAAAATGAGGATCCCAAATTCCATGAGCGATTGGTTTTACTTTTAAAGGATTTAAAATCCATTGTTCAAAATTTCCTTGCCATGCAACATGGAAAAGATTACCAGCTGTCCATAAGAAAATGATTGCTAAGTGACCAAAATGAGAAGCAAAAATTTTTTGATATAGTGCTTCTTCTGTAACATCGTCATGACTTTCAAGATCATGTGCTGTTGCTATACTAAACCATATACGACGTGTAGTAGGATCTTCGCTTAATACCTGACTAAACTTTGGGAATCTTGTTGCCATTTATAAAAACTCCTTTACGTGTTATTTTTAATTTTTTAGAATATAAAGAATATTTAATATTAAACTTAAATTTTTTTTTATTATTTAATTAACTTACAGAAATAATACGAGCAAGGAAGAATGCCCATGTCGTTCCTATTCCTCCAAGTAAATAATGTGCTAATCCTACGGCACGTCCTTGTGTAATACTTAAGGCACGTGGTTGAATTGATGGAGCTACTTTAAGTTTATTATGTGCCCATACAATAGATTCAATTAGTTCTTGCCAATATCCGCGTCCACTGAAAAGGAACATTAAACTAAATGCCCAAATAAAGTGTGCTCCTAAGAAAATTAATCCATAAGCCGATAAAGCTGAACCGTACGATTGAATAACTTGTGAAGCTTGAGACCATAAGAAATCTCTTAACCATCCATTAATTGTTAATGCTCCTTGGGCAAAGTTTCCTCCAGTAATATGAGTAATTGCACCTTGTGGAGTTACAGAACCCCAGATATCAGATTGCATTTTCCAACTAAAATGGAAAATAACAACAGAAATAGAATTATACATCCAGAATAAACCTAAGAAAATATGATCCCATCCTGAAACTTGACAAGTACCACCACGTCCTGGACCATCACAAGGGAATCTAAAACCTAAATTTGATTTGTCAGGTATTAATCTTGAATTACGCGCATATAAAACACCTTTAAGTAAAATTAATGCTGTTACGTGAATTGTGAAAGCATGGATATGATGAACCATAAAATCTGCTGTACCTAAATTCATTGGAACTAAAGCTACTTTAGAACCTAAAATTACAGGATCTCCACCGAAAATGTAGCTTGCTGTCGCTAATGCATTAGGTGATGTTGTTGACGGAGCCATAGTATGTAAACCTTGTATCCATTGCGCAAAAATAGGTTGTAATGATATTGCTTTATCAGAAAACATATCTTGTGGACGTCCTAAAGCTTGCATTGTATCATTATGAATATATAATCCAAAACTATGGAATCCTAAAAATATACAAACCCAATTTAAATGAGAAATAATTGCATCACGATGACGAATAACTCTGTCTAATAAATTGTTATAATTCATTTTTGCATCATAATCACGAACCATAAAAATTGATCCATGAGCAGCTCCTCCAACAATACAAAATGCTCCAATCCACATATGATGTGTAAATAAAGATAATTCTGTTGGGTAATCAATTGCAATATAAGGATATGCTGGCATCGCATACATGTGATGAGCAACAATAATTGTTAATGATCCAAGCATAGCTAAGTTAATAGCTAATTGTGCATGCCATGATGTTGTTAATACTTCATATAAACCTTTGTGTCCATTTCCTGTAAATGGTCCTCGATGAGCTTCTAAGATTTCTTTTAAGCTATGTCCAATACCAAAATTAGTACGGTACATATGTCCTGCAATGATAAATAATACACCAATTGCTAAATGGTGATGTGCTACATCAGTTAACCATAAACTTGCTGTTGTAGGATTTAGACCACCTTTAAAAGTAAGAATATCAGTATATTTTGTCCAATCAAAGCTAAAGAATGGTTTTAATCCTTCGTTAAAACTTGGATATAAACTACTTATTAATTCACGATTTAATAAAAATTCGTGAGGATCAGGTAAATCTTTCGGATCCATACCTGAATCTAATAATTTATTAATCGGATTTCCAATATGTATTTGGTGTCCAGCCCAAGATAAAGAACCTAATCCTAATAATCCTGAAAGATGATGATTTAACATTGATTCAGCATTTTGGAACCAATCTAATTTTGGTGCAGCTTTATGGTAATGGAACCATCCTGCAAAAAGCATTAATCCAGCCATTACTAAACTTCCTAAAGAAATTGCATAAAGTTGCTGTTGTGTTGTTACACCTTCGGCACGCCAGATTTGGAAAAACCCTGAAGTCATTTGAATACCTTGGAAATTACCACCAACATCAGCATTTAAAATTTCTTGTCCAACAATTGGATAAACTGATTGAACACTAGGTTTTATTTGTAAAGGATTTAATAACCATGATGTATAATTTGAAAAATAAGCACCATGGAAATGCATACCACCTAACCATAAAAAGATTATTGAAAGTTGTCCAAAATGCGCACTAAAAATTTTTCTTGAAACATCTTCTAAAGACTTTGTTTGCATGTCGAAATCATGCGCATCAGCATGTAAATTCCAAATCCAAGTTGTTGTTTTTGGACCTTTTGCTAATGTTCTAGAGAAATGACCCGGTTTTGCCCATTTCTCAAAACTTGTTTCAACTACATCTAAATCAACAAGTACTTGGGCCTTTTTAACCTTTTTAGCTTCTTGTTCTTGTGGAGTTATACTCATTTTAAAAAATACTAAAATTATTAATTACGTGTCTTACCACACATCTGGTTCAAGTTTGATGTGAGGTTATTTTATTTAAGTTTATTATAATTGAAAACTTTTATATTCGTTTTAATTATTAAAATATGATTCTTTGAAAAACATAACCTTATAATATATTTCAAATGTCTACTAGCCTTTATTAATTTTTATATCTTATGAAAGATAAATTTTTAAATATTTTTGGAAAATTTAAAGTTTTTTCAACCTTAAGTATTTTACTTTTTACATTTTTTACAATTGAACCTGTTAAAGCAGATTTTAATAATTTAGTTCCATGTAAAGAATCTCCAGCTTTCCAAAAACGACTAACTAGTTCAGTAAAAAAATTAGAAAATCGTTTAAAATTATATACACCGGAAAGTAAAGAAGCAGGTTTTTTAAACTCTGAAATTAATGCAACAAAACAACGTTTTGAGCGTTATTCAAATGCTAATCTATTATGTGGAAAAGAAGGTTTACCAAGAATCATAGCAACTGGTCAATGGGATCGTGCAAATGAATTTGTTATTCCAGGAATTTTATTTTTATATATTACGGGTTGGATTGGTTGGGTAGGAAGAAAATATCTTCGTTATGCAAGTACAACAGAAAATTCGTTTGAAAATGAAATTATTATTAATGTTCCAATTGCTTTAACAATAATGAATTCTGGTTTCTTATGGCCGGTAGACGCTTGGAAAGAATTTACAAGTGGTGATTTATTAGTATCAGAAGATGATGTTACAAAATCACCTCGATAATTATAAAACTATTTAAAATTTAACTTTAATATTTTAACTTTAATATGAATAATTTTTTAAAATACCTTTCGACTGCACCTGTTCTTATGACAGCTTGGTTATCAATAACTTCAGGATTTATATTCTTTATTAACTTTATTTATCCAGATGCATTAACTTTCCCAACATTTTAAAAATAAAAAGATAACTCGTCTATTTCAAAAATAGACGAGTTATCTTTTTATTTTTTATCTAAGATTTTAAGAGAACATGACACACCAGCTGGTAATTCTGTTTTTAGAAGTAAATCTAAAACCGTCGGAGAGACAACGGTTATATCAATAAAACGTTTATATAAGCGAACTTCAAAATGTTCACGTGAGTCTTTATCAATATGTGGTGAACGTAATACACAAAAACGTTTTATTTTTGTTGGTAAAGAAACAACACCTTTTAAAGTTGCTTCAGTATTTATTAATGTTTGCTGCAATTGTTTAGATGCAGCTTGAATCAAATCATTATTAAATGACTTTAAAAGTATACGAAATTTCATTCTATTTTTAATATTTTATTTAATAATTTTTGTAACTAATCCTGAACCCACTGTTCTTCCTCCTTCTCTAATCGCTAATCTCATTCCATTTTCAATCGCAATTGGAGCAATTAATTCAATTTTCATAGTTACATTGTCACCTGGCATTACCATTTCAACACTTTCACCTTCTGAAGAAAATTCAGCAATTTGACCTGTTACATCTGTTGTTCGAACATAAAATTGTGGTCGATAACCTTTAAAAATTGCTGTGTGTCGACCACCTTCTTCTTTTGTTAAGATATATACTTCGGCTTCAAATTGAGTATGTGGATTTATTGTCCCTGGTTTAGATAATACCATCCCTCTTAAAACATCATTTTTTTGAACCCCACGTAATAATATTCCAATATTATCACCAGCCATACCTTTATCAAGAGTTTTTTGGAACATTTCCATTCCAGTTACAGTTGTCGTTTTTGTCTCTGCTAAACCAACTAATTCAACTGTATCCCCAAGACTAACACTACCACGTTCAATTCTTCCAGTTGAAACTGTACCACGACCTGTAATCGAAAAGACGTCTTCAATTGCCATTAAGAATGGTTTATCAACTTCACGTGCTGGTGTTGGAATATATTCATCTACAGCTTTCATTAAAGCAAAAATCTTATCAACCCATTGATTTTCACCCGCTTTAATTTTTGGATTAGCAGAAACGGCTTCAAAAGCTAATAAGGCTGATCCAGAAACAAAAGGAATTTCATCACCTGGATAATCATAACTTTGTAATAATTCACGTAATTCTAATTCTACTAATTCTAATAATTCCGCATCATCAACTTGATCAGCTTTATTTAAAAAGACTACTAATTTTTGAACTCCAACTTGACGAGCTAATAAAATATGTTCACGTGTTTGAGGCATGGCTCCATCAGCTGCAGAAACAACTAAAATAGCTCCATCCATTTGAGCTGCTCCTGTAATCATATTTTTTACATAATCTGCATGGCCTGGGCAATCTACGTGTGCATAATGACGAAAATCTGTTTCGTATTCAACATGGGCAGTATTTATAGTAATCCCACGAGCACGTTCCTCAGGAGCTGCATCAATATCCTCATATTTTTTTAAAACTGCACCTCCTAGTGTAGATAATGTTGCAGTAATTGCAGCTGTTAAAGTTGTTTTACCATGATCTACATGACCTATAGTACCAATATTAATATGTGGTTTATTACGTTCAAATTTATCTCTTGCCATTTTATAAAAATTTTTTTCTTATGTTTACTTTTGACGATTTAAAATTAATTCCAATTTTGGTCTATTTATCGGAACTGTGCAAATGCTTTATTTGCTTCTGCCATTTTATGTGTTTCTTCTTTTTTCTTTATTGAATTACCTAAACCTTTTGCCCCTTCCAATAATTCATTTGCTAATTTTAAGGACATTCCTTTACCAGAACGTTTTCGGGAATATTCTACGACCCAACGAACTGCTATATTTGTAGAACGAAATTTATTTAGCAATGTCGGTACTTGATAAGTAGCACCACCAACTCTTTTTGCTTTTAATTGAACACGTGGACTAATGTTACGAATTGCTTTTTCCAGAATTAGTATTGGATTTTGATTTGTTCTATATTCAATAAATTCAAACGCTTTATATACAATTCTTTTAGCAAGTCTTTTTTTACCACTTTTTAGTATTCGATTAACTAATAAGCTTACTAAAAAGTTGTCATATTTAAAATCTCGTTCAGGAAATCGTTTTTTTGTAGATATTCGACGCGACATAGCTTAATTTATTTTAATTTTATTTTTTTGTTTTTACAGCTCCTGGAACAGCTTTTCGGGCTCCGTATTTAGAACGACTTTGACGTCTATCTTTTACTCCTGTACAATCTAAGGCCCCACGAATAATTTTGTAACGAACACCTGGTAAATCTTTTACTCTTCCACCACGTACTAATACAATTGAATGTTCTTGAAGTGTATGACCTTCTCCAGGAATATATGCTGTAATTTCAAAACCACTTGTTAATTTTACTCGCGCAACTTTTCGAATTGCCGAATTAGGTTTTTTTGGTGTTGTTGTGTATACACGCGTACAAATTCCTCGTCTTTGAGGACATGAACGTAAAGCTGGTGCTTTTGTTGAATTTATAATTTTCGTTCTATTTAATCGGACTAATTGTTGAATTGTAGGCATATAAGATTATTAAAAACTTAATTTTAATTATTATTTTTTATTATTTTGTTCTTTTCGATTATATTTTCGTTCAAATTTGTCAACTCGCCCTTCAGCATCAATAATTTTTTGGGATCCTGTATAAAATGGATGATTTCCTGACCAAATATCAACAAACATTTCTTCTTTTGTTGTTCCAACTTCGAAAATTAATTTTCCATCACAAAAAACTTTTGTATTATACCATTTTGGATGTAATTCTTTTTTTGCCATATATCTATCTCTAAAATAAAAAGTAAATTAATTTTATCGTTTTGAATATTGTGAGGCTTTACGTGCTTTCTTTAACCCATATTTACGACGTTCTTTGATTCTAGAATCTCGTCTTAATAGTAAGTGTTGATTAAATATTTTACGATATTCATTATTAATTGCACATATTGCTTTTACAATTGCTAATTGTACAGCCTCTAATTGGGATGAAATACCCCCACCTTGAACTTTAACAATAACATTATATTTATTAGTTAATTCAACTAAAATAAAAGGGTTTTTTAATTTTTCTTTTTCTTCATGTAAAGAACTAAAAAAATCCTCAAGACTTTTGTTATTAACTGTAATTTTTCCTTCACCTTCAGTTAGAAAAACTTTCGCAACTGAAGTTTTACGCTTTCCAATTCCTGTATACAAAGTTGTTGTAGTTACCATTTTTTTCTTATAAAAACTATTTAAATTTCAAATTAAACTTCAATTTTTATCCAATTATTTTCCAAATTTAAGTCTGACGATATTTCACCGTTTAAATTTTTACGATAATTAATTTTATTATCAGAATAAATAAATAATCGTCTATAATATTCACGTCCTAAAACACCTTTTGGTAACATACCCCAAATTGATTTTTCTAAAATACGACTTGGAATTCTATTTTTTAATTGTTTAAATGTTTCAATTTTTAAATTACCGGGGCGTTGTGAATTTCGATAATAAAGTTTTTGATCTTCTTTTTTACCAGAAACCTCAATTTTATCGGCATTTAAAATAACTACATAATTTCCTTGATTAATACCTGGTGTAAAGAAACTAGTTTCTTTACCACGTAATAATTTACTTGCTATAGTTGATAATCGTCCTAATGTTTTTCCATTTGCATCAATAACAAACCATTTTGGAACATGACATTCTTTTTTTGGAAATATTGTTTTCATTATTAGAATAAAGTTTATTTTTTATGTTTTAATTACTTTTAGCTAAATTTTTTAATGAAAGATTCATAAAATTATCATCTATAAATAAAGGATAAAAAAGATTCATTAATATTTTTAATGATTCTTGTATACTTCTCCGAGGAGAAATTGTACCATTCGTCCAAACTTCAAGAGTTAACGATTCTTTTATATTTCCTTTAGTATCGTGAATCATTTTAATTTTATAATTGACTCTTTTAACTGGCATAAAAATAGCATCAATAATTAAAGTTGAAGGTTTTGTTAATGAAGAATTTTGTTGATTTTCATATTTTCTAATTTCCTCTATTAACTTATATCCTTTACCATTTTCAATATCAATTTCAATATATAATTCTGAATTATCAACAATTGTACATATATATTGATTTGGATTTAAAATTTTAAAATTATTTTTTGGTAATTGAAACATACCAGCAGTTACAATAATTGGACCTTTAATTTTTAAAAAACCTTTTACTTTTAACTGTTCTTTATTTTCAATTATTGAAAAAGATGTTTTAAAAATTATTTCTTTTAAGTTTAATAACAATTCTAGTATATCTTCTCTTAAACCTTCAATAATTGAAAATTCATGTTTTAAATCATTTATACGAACCCCTGTAATAGCAAAACCATTTAAATCAGAAAGTAAAGTTCTACGTAAAGCATTTCCAACAGTAATTCCTTGACCATTTTCTAGAGGTTCAATGATAAAACATCCGTAATGGTTTTGATCTTTATCTATATACGTTTCTATACATGTTAATGTACTCATAATTAATAAGGTAATTTATAATCTACGTTTTTTAGGAGGACGACAACCGTTATGAGGTACAGCAGTTTTATCTTCAATTGATAAGATATTTAAACCAGCTGATTTTAAGGCACGGATAGAAGTTTCACGTCCATTTCCACGTCCTTTAATAATAACCTCAATTTTTTCCATTCCTAGTTCTATAGCTTTAATTGCTGCATTTCTAGCAGCACTTTGAGCGGCAAATGGAGTATTTTTTCTGGCACCTTTAAATCCGGAACTACCTGATGATGCCCAACACACTGTATTACCAAGTATATCACTAATTGTAATGATAGTATTATTAAAAGTAGTTTTAATATTTGCAATACCAACCGCAATTGATTTTTTTTGTTTTTTCTTTAGTTTTGACATAAAAATAAGTTATTTTGTTTTTCTTATAAATAATCCTTGTTTACGTGATGTACGATTATTTGTTCGAGTTCGTTGTCCTCTAACTGGCAAACCTTTTAAGTGTCTTCTTCCGCGAAAACTATTAATATCAATTAACCGTTTTATATTTAAGCTAATTACACGTTTTAAATCTCCTTCTAATTTATATTCTTCGGTTTCCAAAATATCTCTTAAAGCTGAGATATTTGATTCATTTAATTCTGAAACTTTTAAATCTTCACTAATATTTAATTGTTTTAAAATCTTTTTTGAAGTTGGAACCCCAATTCCATAAATGCATGTTAATGCAATATAAATTTTCTTTTTATTTGATAAATTATTTCCTAAGATTCTAACCATATTCTCTTAATTTTTAACCTTGTCTTTGTTTATGTTTAGGATTTGAACAAATAACCATAATTCGTCCATGTCGTTTTATAATACGACAATTTTCACACATAGTTTTTACTGATGGGCGTACTTTCATATAAATTTTTAAATTTATAAATAATTTTTAAAAAGAAGTGTCAATAATGTTTTTATAAAGTGATCGGATTGTTCGCTGAATTTCGTAAGCAACACCTACTAAAATAATAAGTGAAGATATATTTATTTGATTTAATAATCCGCTATTAATAAATCCTTTAACAAAATCATATAGAAATAAAATACAGCATAAGAAGATACCACCTAAAATTGAACTTGATCGAACAACATTTTCAAGATAAGATATCGTTTCTTTACCAGGTGTTACATTTACTAATGAAACTGATGCTTTTCTTAATTGTTCTGAAATTTTTTGTGGATCCCAAAAAACTATTGTATAGAAGTAATTAAATCCAATTATCAATAAATAATATATTAAAGTATTGATATTGTAACCTTTAAATATTTCTGAGAATAATTGAGTAAAATAAGATAAAAATGGAATAATATTTGAGGCAATAATTATTGGAAATATACCCGCTTGATTTAAACGTATTGATAATCCACTATCTTTGATTCTTTTATTTTCTGAAAATTTATCATTTAAATTATTTTTTTGATTGTTTTCCAAAAATGCTAATTGTCGCGCTGAAACTACATCTATATTAATTCGTGCGGTTTGTAAGATACAAATTAATATTATTAAAAATAATAAAAATAGAATTTGCAGAAAAAATGAAGTATCTAATATTTGTGAATTTAAAAAGTTTTTTCCAATTAAAGTTACAATAATATTTGTAAAAATTATTATTGAAGTACCATTTCCAATACCCTTATTATCAATTATATTACTTAACCATACAATAATCATTGCCCCTGTAACTAATTCAAGACCAATGATTGAAAAAGTAAAAATATCTGAAGTATAAAAATAAGATTTTAAATAAAAAACTAAAAATACACTTTGGGCAATTGAAAATAAAAGAGTTAAAATTTTCTTATAAAAAAGTAATTTTCGACGCCCTATTTCACCTTCTTCGGTTTGTAACTTTTCTAAAAAGGGAAATAAAGCTGTTAATAAATCTATTAGAATGGAAGCATTTATAAAAGGGATAATTCCTAATGAAAAGGGACTCAATAAGGTAATTCCACCTCCACCTGAATACATATTTATGACTTGCATTAATGCATTACGATTATCTAATTGTAAAAATGATCGTTTTAATGCTTCTTGATCAATTCCTGATAAAGGAATAGTATTTCCAAATCGAAAAAGAAATAAAATTAATAAAGTTAATATAATTTTTTCAATTGGCTTATTTTTTGAATTTTTGGATGATGAGAAGTTTTTAGTTAAAAAGCTTAGCATTTTTATATTTTCTCATTATTTTATTGTAAAGATTTTGTCGATGTATTGATTGATAATTACCTAATTCAATTTTTTCATTTAAAATTGTTAATGCTAGAATTGTTGCTTTTGCATTATTTAAAATATTGCTCGACCCAAATTGTTTAGCAACAATATTTTTAATACCTGCTAATTCTAAAACAGTTCGAACTGAACCACCAGCAATAACACCAGTTCCAAGTGTTGCTGGTCTGATCATTATATTACATGCACCAAAACATGCTTTTACAACATGTGGAATCGAATAATTTAAAGTTAAAGGAACGGTTATTAAATTTTTTTTACCATTTAGAATAGCTTTATCCATTGCTAAATTAACATCATCTGCTCTTCCAACACCTACTCCCACTTTTCTTTTTCCATCACCAACAATAACAACAGCTCTAAATGTTAGTTTTTTTCCTCCTTTTACAACTTTTGTTACACGTGTAACTTGAATAATTTTTTCCTCATATTTGAGTTTCGATAGACGAGTTGTTAATTTTTTTTTCCCACTTCGATTTATCGGATTTTTATTCGACAGATTTTCTTTCTTTGTTAGTTTACTATTATTTAACGGAGCTTTATCCATAATCACTAATTTATAACTTTACGTATGGTTTTTTTATTTATAAAAAAAAATTGTTAGAATATTAAGCCTTGATTTCTGGCCCCTTCTGCTAAACTTTTTATTCTTCCATGATATGGTTTATTCCCTCGATCAAAAACAATTTTGTTTATCTCAATTTTTTTGGCTTTTTTGGCTAAATCTTCACCAACTAAAAAAGATGCTTCTTTATTTGCTGTTGATTTTAAGGCTAAATTTTTATCTAAAGTTGAACTAAAAGCGATTGTATGACCATTTTGATCATCAATTAATTGAGCATAAATATGATTGTGAGAACGAAAAACAGATAATCTTGGTTTTTCAATACTCCCTACAATTTTTTTCAAATATCGTTTTTTTTGTTGTATATATAATTTTTTTTCTTTTTTTTTCATTATATTTCTAAGGAAATTTTTTAAATTTTACTTATTTACCTGTTTTTCCTGCTTTACGAATTATCTTTTCACCTTGATATAAAATTCCTTTCCCTTTGTAAGGTTCAGGTGGACGCATATCACGAATTTTTGCTGATAGAAAACCAACTTTTTCTCGATCAATTCCACTTATTTGAATTTTTGTGGGTGATTCAAGTTTTATATTTAATTCTGAAGGAATGATAAATTCAATAGGATGCGTAAAACCGACATTTAATACTAATTTTTCTTTTTCAACTTGAAATTTATAACCTACACCTTCGGCAATAAGAATTTTTGAGAATTTTTCATCTACGCCTGTTATCATATTTTGGATTAAAGCCCTAATTAATCCATGATATTCTCTAGTTTTTTTATTATTATCAATTCTAGTTATAATTAGTTTTTGATTTTCAATAATTATAGTTACTAAATTTTTTATTTCTCGTTCCAGTAATCCAAATTTTCCTTTAACACTTAAGTTTTTATCATTTAATGTAATAGTTACATCTTTTGGAATGTTAATTGGTTTTTTTCCAACACGTGACATATAATACCTTTTTTATTATTTATTCAATATAACACAGAATTTCTCCACCTTTTTTTAATTTCGTTGCCTTTACATGGCTCATAACTCCATTTGAAGTTGAAATTATAGCAGTTCCTTGATCATAACGTAAAGTATCTATTAATTTTTGAAAATTTTTATATCCTGAGAATATTCTATGTCCTGGTTTACTAATTCTTTTTAAATTAGAAAATAAAGGTTTCTTGATCCACCAACCTTTATATTTTAAGTAAATTTTAATATTTTTGTGTGGATTATTATTTTCTTCAATTAAATATTTATCAATATAAGCTTCGGCTTCTAAAACTTTTAATATGGCTAAATTTAATTTACTATAGTTAACCTGAACATACGTATGACGTGCCATACTAGCATTACGTATTCGTGTTAACATATCCGATACAAGATCATTTGTCATGTTTATCTACTTTTTATTTAATATGAGTAAATTTTTTAAGTTTTTGCAAATGGTAATCCCAATTGTTGTAATAAATAATATGCTTCTTTTGAATTTTTCGCGGTTGTAACAATGGTTATATTAAAACCACGTCTTTGTTCAACACTATCAAAATCAATTTCAGGGAAAACTAACTGTTCTGAAATTCCTAAATTATAGTTTCCAAATTTATCAAAATTATTGGGATTTAAACCTCTAAAATCTCGAATACGTGGTAAAACTAGTTTAATAAATTTTTCTAAAAAAGCATACATTTTTTCACGACGTAATGTAACAGTTAAACCTAGTGGCATATCCTCACGTATTTTAAATCCCGCAATAGAAGTTTTTGCCTTTGTTAATATTGGGTGTTGTCCTGTTATTAAACGAATTTCTTCGGTTGCTTTTTGTAAAATTGTCCTATTTTGAGCATTTAATCCTAAACCACAACTAACTTGTATTTTTGTAATTTTTGGAATCTGGTGAACATTCAAATAGTCAAATTCTTTTTTTAATTTTGGAACAACATCAGTTTTATACTCTTTTTTTAAATTACTCATTTTAATTTATTTAATATTAATTTCATTACACTTTATTTCCGGATTTTTTGAAATAACGTTGTTTAATATTTTCAATTAATTTATATCCAATACGACTAGCTTTATTATTTTTTTCATCCCATAACATTAAATTTGAGATATGAATTGGTATTGGAATTTCTAATTTTTTTGATTCCGAATTTGCATTTTGTTTTTTATATTTTATTCGAGGAATAATTTCATCAATTATTGCAATTGATTTTTTTCTCATCAATAATTTAATTGTTCCTACTAATCCTTTCTGATTTCCGGCAATAATTTTTATTTTATCACCAACTTTAACATGAAATTTACTTTGTTTGTTCATATTACTTCATTTGCTAACGATATAATTTTAGTAAAATTTTTTTCACGAATTTCTTTGGCTACTGGACCAAAAACGCGTGTACCACGTGGATTATTTTCGGCATTTATTATTACGGCAGCATTATCGTCAAAACGAATTCCCATTCCATCCTTACGTTTAATAGTTTTACGTGTTCTTACAATAACTGCTCGAACAATATTTGACCTTTTTACAGCCATATTAGGAATTGCATCTTTAACTACACCAATAATAATATCACCTACATTTGCATATTTTCTATTGTTCCCTAAAATACGGATACACATTAAATTTTTTGCACCGGTATTATCAGCCACAGTTAAATAGGTTTGCGGTTGTATCATAAATTTTTAAATATTATTTTGTATAAACTTTAACAATTTTCTTTAAATTCCATTTTTTATGGCGACTAAAAGGAGCACTTTCTTCAAGTAAAACAATATCACCAGAATTACATGAATTATTTTCATCATGTGCCATATAACGTTTTGTCTTTATTAATATCTTTCCATATTTTGGATGTTGATAACGAGTTTGAATTGCAACAATAATTGTTTTATTTGCTTTATTACTTACAACAACCCCAATTCTTTCTTTTCTAACCATAATACTTTTAACTTTTTGATTTTAATAAAAGAGATTTTTTATATTTTAAATGTACTAGTCTTATCTTCGAATGTGAAAATAAATGTGGTTTTACTGTTTGACTAGTCAATTTTTTAATTTTTAAATCAAATAAATTTTTTTGTAAAATAAAAATTTCTTTGTTTATCTCTTCAATTGATTCTAATTTTTCTATATCTTTATATTTTGGAAAACTCATTCAATTATTTCCTCACGAATTAAAATTTTTGTTTTAATTGGTAATTTATAACAAGCTATTTTTAAGGCTTCCATAGCTGTTTCTTTTGTAACTCCTTTTATTTCAAAAAGAATATTTCCGGGTTTAATAACTACTACCCAGTATTCAACTGCCCCTTTACCAGAACCCATTCTTGATTCTTCTGCTCGAGCTGTAACTGATTTATCTGGGAAAACTTTAATCCATAATTTTCCTGTTCGTTTTGTATATCTAGAAATTGTTCTACGTACTGCTTCGATTTGACGGGAAGTTAACCAAATTGGTTCTAAAGCTTGAATACCGTAATCTCCATGATCCAGTTTGTTATTCCTAGAAGCTTTTCCTTTTAAACGACCACGATGCATTTTTCTATATTTCGTTCTTTTTGGACTTAACATATTTGTATATTCACATTTTATTTTAAAATTACATTTCGCCAGAGAAAAGCCAAACTTTTATACCTATCGTTCCATAAATTGTTTCAGCTCGTTGATGTGTGTAATCAATTTTTGCTTTTAATGTATGAAGTGGAACACGTCCATCTCTTTTCCATTCACTACGCGCCATTTCAATACCATTTAAACGTCCAGAAACTTCGACTTTAATTCCTTTCATTTCTGTTCGTTGCACTTTTTTAATTGTTTGTTTAACGGCTCTCCTAAAAGGGGTTCTTTTTTCTAATTGTTCTGCAATATATTTGGCAATTAACGTAGCATTTTCAAATGGATTTTTAATAAAATTTATTGAGATATGATAATTTTTATTAGTTTTTGTCTGTAAAAATCTAATCAAATTTCGAATATTTCTTTTTAATAAAAGACTAGTAAATTTTTTTAAACTTCCTTTATTATTATTTAATAATGATAAAGTTTTTGAATTTGAATTTTCAATATTATCAATAAAATATTTTGCAACTTTTTTATACATTTCTTTTGCTCTTGGAAATAATGCATTAATAGTAATATTGACATATTCCTTGTTTTCAATATTTTGATCAATTCTATTGATTTGAATTTTTGCTATTGAAAGGTAATCTTCAAAATTTTTTGTTATTGTTTCACGAATAAAAAAATCTTCTTCAATTAAAGACGAATATTTTAATTTATTCGAATACCATTCTGAAATATGATTTTGTGTTGTAATTAATCGAAATCCCTTTGGATGTGTTTTTTGACCCATAATAATTTATCTTTAAATTTTTTTTAATTACAATTCTTTTACACGAATCGTAATATGACACATTTTTTTTTGAATAGCAAATGCTCTTCCTTGGGCACGTGGTCTCATTCTTTTCAAAATAGGTCCTTGATTTACAAATGCTTCCGTAATAATTAAATTTTCTTTTTGTAAGTTAAAATTATTGGTTGCATTTGATACCGCAGAATAAAGAGTTTGCCAAACTATAGCTCCTGATTTTTGAGGTAAATATTTTAAAATTTGTAAAGCTTGTTTATAACTTTTGCCTCTAATCTGTTTAATGATTAAATCAACTTTTGTTGGTGATATTCTTATGTATTTTGAAGTTGCCGAAATAGCTTCTATATTTTCATTCATATATTATTTTTTAACTTTTCGTTCAGTTTTTTTATGAGAACGGAATGTACGAGTTGGAACAAATTCCCCTAATTTGTGACCAACTAATTGATCTGAAATAAAAATAGGGACATGTTTTTGTCCATTATAAACACTTATTGTGTGTCCAATCATTATTGGTAAAATTGTTGATGAACGTGACCAAGTTTTTATAATTTCTTTTTTTCCTTTTAAATTTAAGTTTTTTAATTTATTTAATAAATGATAGGCTATGTAAGGTCCTTTTAATATTGAACGTCCCATTTTAAGTAATATTTAAGTTTTTAATAATTTAACGTGAACGAATAATAAAAATATCACTCTTATTTTTTCTTTTACGTGTTTTAACTCCTAATGCAGGTTTACCCCAAGGTGTTAATGGTCGTGGTTTACCTATTGGACAACGTCCTTCTCCTCCTCCGTGAGGGTGATCAACAGGATTCATTACTGCACCACGTACTGTTGGTCGTATTCCTAACCATCTTTTTCTTCCTGCTTTTCCAAGAACAACATTATAAAAATCTGAATTACTAACTTTTCCAATTGTTGCAAAACACTCTTTCTTAAATAAGCGTATTTCTTTAGATGATAAACGTAAAACAACAAAATTATTTTCTTTTGCTAATATTTTTGCTGATGTACCAGCGGAACGTACCAATTGTCCTCCTTTTCCTGGAAAAAGTTCAACATTATGTACTTCTGTACCTAAAGGGATATTTTCTAATGGTAATGAGTTACCAATTTTAATTTCTCCCATTTTACTACTAATAATTGTATCACCTACATTTAAATTTTCAGGATGCAAGATATATCTTTTTTCACCATCTTTATAATTTACTAATGCAATATTAGAATTTCGATTTGGATCATATTGTATAGAGACAATATTTCCTACAACATCAAATTTATTACGTTTGAAATCTATTAAACGATAACGACGTTTATGTCCTCCCCCTTTATGTCGAATTGTTATTCTCCCTTGATTATTACGTCCTTTTGACCTATGATTTGAAACAAGTAATGACTTTTCAGGTTTATCTTTAGATAATTTTGAAAAATCTAAACCACTTTTTTCACGAGTTGAGGGAGTATAAGGTTTATATATTTTAATTCCCATATTTAAATTTAAATTTTATAAAAATAATTAATTGAAAAGGTCATTAATCGTATCACCTTCTTTTAATTTAACAAAAGCTTTTTTGTATATAGATCGATTTCCTATAAATTTTCCAACTCTTCTTTTTTTTACTGGTAAAATTGCTGTATTTATTTGGATAATTTTTACATTAAAAATATTTTCCAAAATAAATTTAATTTCTACTTTTGTTAGGGAACGATCCACAATAAAAGTATATTGTCGTTCACCATATAAATTTATAGATTTTTCTGTTAACGAAGGGTATTTTATTAGTTTTAAAAGGTCACCTAAATTATTTTTAATTTTTTCCATAAGTTGTATTAATCAATTCTAATCCAGTATTAGATAAAATAATATGATTTGCATTTAATAACTGTTCAATATTTAAGCACGAAGAAGTTGTAATATCAACATTTTTTAAATTTCTTGAAGATAACCATAAAAATTTATTAGGTTTTGATAAAATAAATAAAATTTTTGAATTTACATTTAAATTTAATTCAGTAATTAATCTCGAAAGTTTTTTTGTTTTTATGGAATCAAATTGATTAAAATTTTCTTCTGGAATAAAGACAAATTGTTTCTTTTTTAAATATAAAGCTGATAATATAGCTAATCTACGTTCTTTTTTATTTATTTTTTTTGATACTACTCTAGGTCTTGGTCCAAAAATAACTCCTCCACCAACAAATAAAGGAGAACGAGTAGATCCTGCACGTGCACGACCTGTGCCTTTTTGTTTCCAGGGTTTTCGACCACCACCGCGAACTTCGGATCTTGTTTTTGTTGAGGCTGTATATTTACGTGAGTTTTTGAGTTGTGTTAAATATACTCTATGGATTAAACCAATAGCTTTTTTCTTTTTTTCAGAATTTTCTAAAAATATATTACTTTCCATATTTAATTCCACTTAATTTGAAGTATTCATACTAACTAGATTTCCTGATTTACCAGGTATTGATCCTTTAATTACAATGATGTTATTAGTGGTATCAATATCAATAATTTCTAATCCTTTTATAGTTCGTTTTTCCATCCCATATCGTCCTGGCATTTTTTTACCTGGATATACTCGACCTGGTGTAGTTCCTGATCCCATAGATCCTTGTAATCTTTTTGATTTACCACCATGAGTCATTGCACCACGACTAAAATTGTGTTGTTTAATGTTACCTGCATTACCTTTCCCAATTGTAAACCCTGTAATATTTAATAACTCCCCAATTTTAAAGATATCAAGAGTAAATTGTTGTCCAATACTATAATTGTTAATTTCTTCAATTCTATATTCTTTTAAATAACGATAGGGAGATAAATTTACTTTCTGAAAATGACCTAATTGTGGTTTTGTTAAAAATTTTGAATTGACATTCGCTTCAACATATCCTAATTGAATTGAATTATAACCACAATTTTCATTAGATTTAATTTGCGTTATATAACAAGGTCCACCTTTAATTATTGTTACTGGAATAATTTCTCCTTTTGTATTAAAAATTTGAGTCATTCCAATTTTATTTCCTAAAATACCAATTGACACAAAATACCTTCCTAATATTAAAATTTTTACTAACTACTACAGATAATAATAAATACAAAAATGAAAAATGTCTATATAAATATATATAGTAAATAACAATATAATTTTACTTGTTAATCTAAAAAAATTTGAATATAATATATTTGTGCTAAACGAAAAATAAATTTATTTTATATTAATTAGAAATATGAGTGAAAAAACTAATAAGATAAATAGTAAAAAAATTGTTGGTATTGATTTAGGAACAACAAATTCGGTTGTTGCGGTATTAGAAGGAGCTAATCCAAATGTAATTCCTAATTCGGAAGGAGGAAGAACAACACCTTCTGTAGTAGCCTATACTGCAAATGGAGAAGCATTAGTAGGTCAACTTGCAAAAAGACAATCTGTTGTAAATCCTGAAAATACTTTTTATTCGGTAAAACGCTTCATTGGATGTAAATATGATGAAATAAGTTCTGAAATTTCTCGTATTCCCTATAAGGTAAAAAAAGATGATAATTCGAATATTAAAATATATTCTCCAGTTTTAAAAAAAGATTTTAGTCCTGAAGAAATTTCGGCATCTGTTTTAAAAAAACTTGTGACTGATGCCAGTAGATTTTTAAAAGAAACCGTTACTCAAGGTATTGTAACGGTACCAGCTTATTTTAATGATTCACAACGTTTAGCTACTAAAGATGCAGGTACAATTGCAGGTCTAGACGTGTTAAGAATCTTAAATGAACCTACTGCTGCTGCATTAGCTTACGGCTTAGATAAGAAGAAAAATGAAGTTGTTTTAATTTTCGATTTAGGTGGAGGTACTTTTGATGTTTCCGTATTAGAAGTTGGTGATGAAGTTTTTGAAGTTTTAGCTACCTCGGGTGATACACATTTAGGTGGTGATGATTTTGATCAAGTGATTGTAGACTATATTATCAAAACATTCCAAAAAACAGAGGGGATTGACTTATATAAAGAAAAACAAGCTTTACAAAGAATCATTGAAGCTTCTGAAAAAGCAAAAATTGAATTATCAGCATTACAATCAACCCGAATTAGTTTACCTTTTATTTATGTCGATGGTCAAAATCCAAAACATATTGATTTAGAATTTGATCGATCAAAATTTGAAGAACTAAGTAAAGAATTGCTAGAAAAATGTAAAAAACCTGTTGAAAAAGCATTACAAGATGCAAAATTATCTAAATCTGCAATTGATCAAGTTATTTTAGTTGGAGGCTCAACGCGTATTCCCGCAGTTCGTAATTTATTAACTAATCTTCTTTCAAAACCATTAAATGAAACTGTTAATCCAGATGAAGTAGTTGCATTAGGAGCTGCAGTACAAGCAGGTATTATTGCAGGTGAGATTACGGATTTAATTTTATTAGATGTTACACCTTTATCATTAGGTGTTGAAACAATTGGTGGTCTAATGACTACTATTATTAATCGTAATGCATCAATTCCTGTTAAACAATCTGAAGTATTTTCGACGGGTGCTGATTTTCAAGACACTGTAGAGATTCATGTTTTACAAGGAGAGAGACCATTTGCCAAAGATAATAAAAGTTTAGGAATTTTCAAATTGAAAGGAATTCCTTCAGCCCCTCGTGGTGTTCCAAAAATTAATGTAACTTTTCAATTAGATGTAAATGGATTACTTTCAGTTTCAGCAAGAGAAGAACAAAGTGGACAAGAACAATCCATTAAAATTGAAGGAGCTTCTGTTTTAGCACGTGAAGAAGTTTCAAAAATGATTAAAGAAGCTGAGGAGAATGCAGATATTGATAAATCGAAAAAGGCCTTAGTTAATATTACTTACGAATTAGATAATTTAATTTCTAAAAATGAAATCCTATTAAATAAGGAATTTAATAATAATGTACTAGCGGTCGATTATTGTAAAGAAATTATAAAAGAAATAAAAGTTTTATATAAAAGTAATCAATTACGAAAAATAGGTGATGATTGTTTAGATAATTTGAAATATGCGT
>Ga0209550_10001103_pt1 | contig 26028 bp, 24 predicted proteins | sample LauGreSuBDMM15SN_2_FD_187567 | JGI IMG/M metagenome (GOLD analysis project Ga0209550, IMG submission 187567) | Freshwater lake microbial communities from Lake Michigan, USA - Su13.BD.MM15.SN (SPAdes) (version 5) | ecosystem: Environmental > Aquatic > Freshwater > Lake | place: Lake Michigan... | reverse complement strand
ATGAATTCATGTCTTGACGCTCTAGCGTCCACAAATGCCATATGTAAGGTAACTTCTAACTCTTGAGCAATCATGCTTCCTCCATAGTGCACTGCAATGGGTGCCCAGACTCTCGGGCTCTATCTACAACTTGTTGAACTTTGGTTAAAGCGACATCTTTAGTATATACACCACAAACCCCTTTTCCTTCTAGGTGTACTTGCAACATGATGCGAGTGGCGCGTTCTTGATCGTGATGAAAATACTCTTGAATCACCATCACCACAAATTCCATGGGCGTGAAATCATCATTCAATAAAACAACGCGGTACATCTTAGGTGGTTGAACACGCTCAGATTGGCGATCCATCACCGTGGTGTGATCCTCCTGAAAAGCAGGTAAATCTATCGGGTTGGCTGTTTTAGGTTTTCGACTCATATGCCCTATTCTAAACATAAGTTTGAAATTGGGTGGAAGCCCTATTTTTGGTATTTTTTATGAATATAAATTCATATTAAAACCAGTCAGTTATTGAAGATTTAATGGAAGTTTTATTTTGATGAATCTCATTAAAGTATGATGAATGCAATAAATAAATTTTTCAGGATTTTCTTCGCAATGCTGCAAAAAATCATCGTATCCTTTTTTTCGTTCTTGATTCTTGGCTCCTCAGCCAATGCCCAACAAGGCCCCGCGATTGATTTGTATGCGGGTCTGTACAAAATACATGCGGAAGTAGCAAAAACAGAAAAAGCTCGTCAATTAGGCCTCATGCACCGCACCTATATGCCTGCAGATGACGGCATGCTGTTTATTTTTGAGCAAAGCGCCACACATTGCTTTTGGATGAGAAACACAAAAATTCCTTTGGCCATCGCTTTCATTGCAGATGACGGGAAGATTGTGAATATTCTAGAAATGAAAGCAATGACTGAAGATAATCATTGCCCAACAAAACCCGTTCGCTTTGCTTTAGAAATGAACCAGGGCTGGTTCAGCAAGAAAGGGGTTCTTCCTGGGCACACCATCACTGGTCTGCCCAAGAATTAATCAGTTAATTAGTTATTAACCGAAGTGACAAACGTAATGAACTGGCTGTTCAGCGCGGATCACAAAATAACCGCCCGCTTCAACTGCCCATGATTGACCAGCAGCAAACGCTTGCTCTGCTGCACCGTTGATGCTCACATGAGCTGTGCCATCAACCACTTCCATCACTTCTTTGGTTGTTAAGTCAAAGCGCAATGTACTTGGCAAAATCACGCCAACAGACTTGCGCTCGCCACTTGGCAATGTCACTGTGTGAGAAACACATTTACCGTCAAAAAAAACGTTGGCTTTTTTGTTAACTGTTACTTGATCGAATTGCATCTCTTACCCTTTAATCTTGTTAGCTATTAAGAACCACGCTTGCGACGTGCATTGGCAGCAATGCGCATGCGCAAGGCATTTAATTTGATGAATCCACCTGCATCGGCTTGGTTGTAAGCACCACCATCATCGTCAAACGTAGCAATGTTTTGATCGAACAATGTGTTGACAGAATCACGTGCAACCACGGTGGCAGAACCTTTGTACAACTTCACTCGCACAAAACCACTCACGCTTTGTTGAGTGTGATCAATCAATGTCTGAATCGCCACACGCTCTGGCGCCCACCAATATCCGTTGTAAATCATGCTGGCGTAACGCGGCATCAAATCATCTTTCAAATGAGCCACTTCGCGATCCAAAGTGATGCTCTCGATACCTCTATGAGCCTTCAATAGAATCGTGCCGCCAGGAGTTTCGTAGCAACCACGGCTCTTCATACCAACATAGCGGTTTTCAACAAGGTCTAAACGTCCAATGCCATGCTTGCCGCCGATTTTGTTAAGTTCTGCGAGCATTTCATGGGCCTTGTAACGCTTACCGTTAATGGCCACTGCATCACCACGCTCAAATTCTATATCGAGGTACTCAGGGGCATCAGGAGCCTGCTCTGGTGACACTGTCCAACGCCACATAGATTCTTCAGCTTCAGCCTTAGGATCTTCAAGATGACGGCCCTCGTAACTGATGTGCAATAAGTTGGCATCCATAGAATAGGGTGCGCCACCTTGCTTGTGTTTCATTTCAACTGGAATGCCATGTTGCTCGGCATAGGCCAATAATTTTTCGCGCGACAACAAATCCCATTCGCGCCATGGAGCAATCACTTTGATGGATGGCTCTAATGAATAGTAGCCAAGCTCAAAACGAACTTGATCATTGCCTTTGCCTGTGGCGCCATGCGATACAGAATCAGCACCGGTTTGACGTGCAATTTCAATTTGACGTTTGGCAATCAAAGGGCGGGCAATGGATGTGCCCAATAAATACTCGCCTTCATAAATGGTGTTAGCGCGGAACATTGGAAAAACAAAATCTCTAACAAATTCTTCGCGCAAATCATCAATGAAAATATTTTCAGGCTTGATACCAAACTTAAGTGCCTTTGCTCTTGCTGGCTCAAGCTCTTCGCCCTGACCCAAGTCAGCCGTAAAAGTCACGATTTCACATTGGTATGTGTCTTGCAACCATTTCAAAATAACGCTGGTATCTAAGCCACCAGAATAAGCTAGAACAACTTTTTTAATATCTGACATATCTATCTAATTAATTAAAGTTTAAGTAAAAATTACAACTTGCCGCAAAGTAAAAATTCCATCAACGCTTTTTGTACATGCAGGCGATTTTCAGCCTCATCCCAAACAACGCTCTGAGGACCATCAATCACTGAGGCAGAAACTTCTTCGCCCCTGTGGGCAGGCAAACAATGCATGAACAATGCGCCTGAGTTGGCGACGGTCATCAAATCATCATTGACCATCCAACCCTTGAAAGCTTTCAAGCGAATTTGATTTTCAGCTTCATAACCCATGCTGGTCCAAACATCGGTGGTCACCAAATCAGCGCCACGACAAGCATCAATAGGGTTTTCAAAAATCGTTAAATGTTTTTTAGCATTTGGGCTCAACATCTTTTGATCTAGCTGATAGGTTGAAGGAGCAGAAAAGTGCACCTTGAAGTCCAAAATCTCAGCCGCTTGTATCCATGTGTAAGCCATGTTATTGGCGTCACCCACCCATGCAACGGTTTTACCCTTGATGCTGTCACGGTGCTCCACATACGTGAAGATGTCAGCCAATACTTGGCAAGGGTGGTATTCATTGGTCAAACCATTGATCACTGGCACACGTGAATGAGCGGCAAAACGCTCAATGATGTCTTGGCCAAATGTTCTGATCATGATGATGTCAGTCATGCGTGAGATCACTTGAGCTGCATCCTCAACCGGCTCACCACGACCCAACTGGGTGTCTTTGGTATTCAAAAACACAGCATGGCCACCCAACTGATGGATGCCTGCTTCAAAAGATAATCTGGTGCGCGTGGAGTTTTTTTCAAAAATCATGGCCAAGGTTCGGTCATGAAGTGGGTGCCAGGTTTCGTATCTTTTAAATTTAGCCTTTAAAAAAGCTGATCTTTCTAAAAGATAAGCGTACTCATCCGCACTGAAATCAGTGAACTGTAAATAATGTCTAACAGCAAGATTTGACGCCATAAATTTCAAATACCTGATTAACTCAATAATTGATTCACGATAGTTCTAGACTGCTAAAATAGTCGGGTTTCCCCCAACTAATTATTCATTTATACCGCATACACATCGTGACGACCAAACAATTCTTCATCCAAGGTCTCACGCAGGATGGCAAGCCATTTCGACCCAGTGATTGGGCTGAAAGACTTTGCGGTGTCATGGCTCAATTTCGACCAGAAAATGATCCAGGCGACCCTCGCTTCACATATTCACCTTTTGTTAAACCCGTGATCATTGCAGGCACAAAGTGTGTGGTTGTCGATGAACGCCTAAGGGATATCGAGCCAAAAGCCATGGATTTCGTGAAAAACTTTGCCAAAGATAACAATCTTCCGATTGTTGAGGCCTGCGAAATCCCAATAAAATCAAACAACTAGAAACAAAAAACCCGCTCCGGATAAGGGAACGGGCTTTTTTAAAACTGACCTGAATTAGGCAGTCATGCCCTTAACAGCCGCAGATAAGCGTGATTTTGTACGCGCAGCAGTGTTTTTATGCACTACTTTTTTGTCTGCAATCTTGTCGATAGTTGCCTGCGCAGCTTGGAAAACCTTGGCTGCAGCAGCTTTATCACCAGCATCTACGGCTTTGCGAACAGACTTGATAGCTGTGCGAAGACGTGAACGCAAGCTGGTGTTGTGTTCATTTTGAGAAACTGCCTGGCGGGCACGTTTACGAGCTTGGGCGGTATTTGCCATGTTTATAACCTTTAGGGGTATTGCCAAAAGAAAAAGATTATAACTTATCCTGAGGAAGGCTACCACCCCCGCTAGAAATCTGTAAAACTACGCCTGTGAACTTATTATCTGCCGCCGCCAAAATCAGCAGCTTTACCATGCTCTCCCGCATCACGGGATTGCTCCGAGAAACCCTGATAGCCAGAACCTACGGGGCTTCAGAGTGGACTGACGCCTTCAACGTGGCCTTCAGAATCCCCAATTTATTGAGGCGCTTATTCGCTGAAGGGGCGTTTTCTCAGGCATTTGTGCCAGTTTTAAGCGAAACCAACACCAAAGAGGGCCAGGAAGGCACCTCATTGATGGTCAGTGCGATTGCCACCCTATTATTTTGGGCATTGGTAGCCACAGTTCTTTTAGGCGTGATTGGCGCCCCATGGATCATCTTCTTGGTGGCCTCAGGCTTGCGTGAGACCGGAGCTCATGAAGCCAGTTTGACGTTGACTCGGATCATGTTCCCCTACATTGGTCTCATTTCAATGGTGTCATTGTCTGCTGGCATCTTAAATACTTATAAGAAATTTGCTGTTCCAGCGTTTACTCCAGTGTTATTGAATTTATCCATGATCTTTTCATCATGGTTACTCTCACCCCACTTTGAAACACCCATCTACGCTTTAGGTGTTGGTGTGATCCTAGGGGGTATCACTCAATTAGCGATTCAGATACCTGCACTTAAAAAAATCGGCATGCTCCCCAGCATTGGATTGAGCTTTAGCAAAATCCAAAGTGCCTGGGATCACCCTGGAGCAAAAAAAGTATTGCGCTTGATGTTGCCAGCACTGTTCGGTGTTTCAGTGGCTCAACTCTCACTCATCATCAATACCAATATTGCTTCACACCTTGCCGTAGGAAGTGTGTCTTGGCTTTCATACGCTGATCGCTTGATGGAGTTCCCAACCGCCTTGCTGGGCGTTGCAATTGGTACAGTCTTATTACCAAGTCTCTCAAAAGCCAATGCTCTTGAAGACAAAACACAAATGACTCAGTTAGTTGACTGGGGCCTGAAGTTAACGTTTGTCTTGGCAGCGCCTGCCGCTTTGGCATTATTCATATTCGGTCAACCACTGGCTGCGGTCTTGTATCACTATGGTCAGTTCACGGCAGTCGATGTGACCATGACTCAGCATGCATTGGCTGCGTATGGTGTTGGTTTGATTGGTTTGATTATGATAAAAATTCTGGCACCAGCCTATTACTCAAGACAAGACATCAAAACACCTGTGAAAATTGCCATCACGGTATTGGTGTTAACTCAACTGGCCAATATTGTTTTGGTCCCATGGCTCAATCATGCAGGCCTGGCTCTCTCAATTGGCTTAGGAGCCTGCTTGAATGCCTACTTGTTGTGGCGTGGTCTTCATAAACAAGGTTTGCTGGCGAAAAATGCCGGATGGCTTAAATTTTTATTCAAGTTGAGCATTGCCTTGGTAGCGATCGGTGTTGTTTTTTACTACGGCGCCCTTCAGCACGACTGGTTAGAATTGAAAAATACGCCATTCATCAGAATTGCTTGGCTAGGTTTATGGTTGGCACTGGCCGGCGGCGTTTATTTGGGTACTCTATGGCTAACAGGTTTCAGGGTTAAAGATTTTTTATACAAAGCAACATAAAACAGATTTTTTAGAACTATGCCAACACAACAACTTGATTACTTTGCTTCATTGGTTTCAGAGGACGATCATTTCCCACTGACAGAATCAGCGATTGCTATTGCTCAACACGCATACCCAGATTTAGTGGTTCAGCATGTGTTTGATGAATTAGACTTATTGGGTGACAAACTCAAGCAACGTGTCACTCATGAAATGGCCGGGATTCAGAAGTTACAAATCTTAAAAAACTTCTTTTATAAAGAGTTGGGGTTTGGGCCTAACCGCAATGACTATTACGACCCAAACAACTCTTACTTGCACAGTGTTTTAGAAACAAGAAGAGGCATTCCGATTTCTTTGGCTTTGGTCTTCATGGAGCTTGGGCAACAAATTGGCCTGAACATCAAAGGCGTTTCTTTCCCCAACCATTTCATGGTTCGCTTATCCCTACCTCAGGGAGAGGTGATCCTTGATCCTTTGACTGGAACCTCTCTGTCCAAAGAAGAGCTGCAACAAATGTTGGATCCATACTTGGATGCCCAAGGATATCGTGGCGAATACCAACTGCCTTTGAGTGCCTTTTTAAGATCATCAAGCTCTCGAGAAATCTTGTCCCGTTTTTTGCGCAACCTAAAAGCCATCTACACACAACAAGAGAGATGGGAAAGACTTTTAGGCGTTCAGCAGCGCTTGGTTATTTTGCTTCCAGATGCACTAGAAGAAATCAGAGACCGCGGGATTGCATTGGCACAACTTGATTACATCAGACCTGCCATTGAAGACATGCAAACGTATTTGGATGGCACAGAAGAAGCCAGTGACCTAGATGAAATTCGAGCACAGATCATTGAGCTTGAAGAACAGCATCGTCACCATTAAACGAATCTGATTGCTTTATGAGAAAAGTCATCGCCGCGCTGCCGGACACGCTGATCAGTCAAATTGCAGCAGGCGAAGTGGTCGAAAGACCAGCCTCAGTGGTGAAGGAAGTTCTTGAGAACGCCATTGACGCCGGCGCTCAAGCCATCACGATTCGATTGGAAGAAGGCGGTTGCCAAAGAATCTCCATTCAAGATGACGGTTCAGGCATTGCCCACACAGAACTTCATCTTGCGATTCAGCGTCACGCCACCAGCAAGATCACTTCACTTGCAGATCTCGAATCAGTCGCATCCTTGGGCTTCAGAGGTGAAGCGCTCGCATCAATTGCATCGGTATCAAGGTTCAGCATCACCACACGAACCAGTGAAGATGAACATGCTTGGCAAATTCAGGTCAATGGTGGTCAAACCATGGGTGATGCAGCCCCCTCTTCTGGTCCCATCGGCACAACCGTTGACGTTCAAGATTTGTATTTCAACACCCCAGCGAGAAGAAAGTTTTTAAAAAGTAGTGCGACTGAACTCGGCCATTGCTTAGAACTGATTCGCAGAATTGCTTTATCTCGCCCAGACATTGGTTTTGCTATTTGGCACAACGGTAAGGTGATCGAGCGTTGGGCATCATGCAATATTGAACAACGCGTGGACGCGATCCTCGGTCAAGAATTTCAGAGCTCTAAGATTGCACTGGAACATATCTCAGGCCCTTTAACGGTCAGAGGATTTATCAGTAAACCAACCTCCAGTCGTGCAAGGGCAGATCAACAATACAGCTTTGTTAATGGTCGCTTTGTCAGAGATAAAGTGATTCAGCACGCGATTCGCAGCGCCTATCAAGATGTTCTGCATGGCGATCGCCAACCAATGGTGGTGCTCTCATTAGAGATTGATCCTCAATTGGTCGACGTGAACGTGCACCCAGCCAAAACTGAAGTCAGATTCAGAGAAGGTGGCGCCGTTCATCAGTTCATCTACAAAGCGATCCAACACGCTCTTGGCACTGCCGCTGGTCAATCGACAGACCCATCCACCCAATACACTCCAAGCTATAGCTTTGCTCAAGCATCTGGCGCTGGCTCTACAAGTTATGTGAATTCTGCAAGTTCTGTAAGTTCTTTCAGCAACCAGAACCTACCTTTAAGCCAAAGCAGCAAAAGTGAAATTGATAACTTTTTTATTCAACTGAATAATCGCCCAGCTGATAACCTGGCCCCAACCGAAAATAATGACTTGCCCTTGGGTCATGCGCTGGCTCAAATCCATGGCATTTACATCTTGGCTCAAAATAAATTTGGCTTGGTCTTGGTTGATATGCATGCGGCTCACGAGAGGGTCTTGTACGAGAAACTCAAAGAAGATTTAGCTTCAGGCATCAAAATTCAGCAACTCTTAGTCCCCGTGGTGATGCACGCCTCAGAGTTGGAAGTGGGTAAGGCACAAGAACATCGCGCCACACTGAATCAATTAGGCTTTGATGTGGCAACTCTGTCACCCACTCAACTGGCGATCAGAACGATTCCAACACTGTTGCAAAAGGCGGAGCCGATCAGCTTGGTTAGAAACCTTTTAAATGATTTGGATTCAACAGGATCTCAAGCAGTGGTCGACGCCGCTCAACACGAGCGCCTAGCAACGCAAGCTTGTCATGCGGCTGTTAGAGCACACCGCACACTGACCCTGACCGAAATGGATGCCCTGCTGCGCCAGATGGAGCAAACCGAAAGAGCTGATCAGTGCAATCATGGACGCCCCACTTGGATACAGTTGAGCATTCAAGATTTGGATAAATTATTTCTGCGTGGCCGATGATCGTGACACCTGATCAAGCAGTCATCACCATCGTTGGTCCAACGGCCAGTGGCAAAAGTTCACTGGCGATGGCCATCGCCCGGTCAGCAAAATCACTTGGCAAAACCATAGAAATCATCAGCATGGATTCAGCCTTGGTATATCGGGGGATGGACATTGGCACTGCCAAGCCAAGTAAAGCCGAAATGCAAGAAGTGCGTCATCATGGCATCGACATTGCCGAACCAGAAGATCCTTATTCAGCAGCAAAATTTGCGCATGATGCCAAACAATGGCTCAAAGAGATACGCGCAAGAAACAACATCCCATTGATTGTTGGTGGCACGATGTTGTACTGGCGCGCACTTGCACATGGCTTATCCAATATGCCAGCCGCCTCCCCAGAAATCCGCGCAGACATTGAGTCGCGCGCAGCCAAACTTGGTTGGCCAGCGATTCATGATGAACTAAGAGAAGTTGACCCAGAAACTGCTGCACGACTCGAGAAAAATGACACTCAGCGCGTGCAACGAGCCCTTGAAATTTATTTACAAAGTGGCAAGCCGATGTCTGAGTGGCTTCAAGAGCAACCGAAAGACAGTGGCAGAGGAGATGGTGGCACCAGTGGTAGCAATGATGGCAGCCCCGATCACAATACCCCCATCAATCTTCATTTAATTTCAATTGAACCAAGCGATCGTTCAGTTCTGCATGACCGCATAGCAAAGCGCTTTGACATCATGATGGCCGAAGGTTTTTTGGATGAGATGAAAGCCCTTCATCAAAATCCACGCTTACATCCAGACTTACCATCGATGAGAGCGGTGGGATATCGTCAAGCGTGGGATTACTTGGATGGCAATATCAATTTTCAAGAATTTCAAGATCAAGCAATTGCTGCCACAAGACAATTGGCAAAGCGTCAATTAACTTGGTTGAGAGGTATTCAAGTGAAGGAAGTGGTTGACTCTTTAGACAGCAGTCAAATGAAGCAATGTGAGCAAGTTGTACTTGCTCACTATCAAATGATTTAATTCAAATAATCTAAATCTTGAATTAGATAACGATGGTTTGATGTGCGCCAGCAGGTCTTTCAACGATCTCACCTAATTCATAGACCGTCTCACCTGTTGATTCAAGTTGCGCTTTGGCAGCTTTTGCATCTGAGGCACTCAAAATCACCACCATGCCAACACCGCAGTTGAACACGCGGTGCATCTCAGCGTCTTCAACGCCGCCATTCTTTTGCAACCATTGGAACAGTTGCGGCAACTGCCATGCATCACGATGCAAAACAGCTTGGGTGTTTTCAGGCAACACGCGCGGCACGTTTTCAACCAAACCACCGCCAGTGATGTGAGCCATGCCCTTCACTTTGATTTTTGCAATCAAAGCCAACATTGATTTAACGTAAATACGGGTTGGCGCCATCACAACATCTGTCATGCTTTGACCATGGAAATCATCATTGGCTTTTGCACCAGCACGATCAATGATTTTTCTGATCAAAGAATAGCCATTGGAGTGAGCACCACTTGATGCCAAGCCTAAAATAACATCGCCTGCCTGAATACTTCTGCCATCAATCATGGCTGACTTCTCAACCGCGCCAACAGCAAAGCCAGCCAAGTCATATTCACCCTCTGGGTACATGCCAGGCATTTCTGCTGTTTCACCACCAATCAGTGCGCAACCAGCCAATTCGCAACCTTGAGCAATACCACCCACCACTGTTGCAGCTGTATCAACAGACAACTTACCGCAAGCAAAGTAATCTAAGAAAAATAGTGGCTCGGCGCCCTGTACCAAAATATCATTCACGCTCATGGCCACCAAATCTTGGCCAACTGTGTCATGACGATTCCAGTCGAAAGCGAGTTTTAACTTTGTGCCAACTCCGTCGGTGCCAGATACCAAGACTGGCTCTTTATAGCGCTTAGGCACCTCAAAAAGAGCTCCGAAGCCACCAATGCCCGCCAAAACACCTTCGCGCATGGTTTTCTTTGCCATCGGCTTGATACGCTCAACCAGTGCGTCACCGGCCTCCATATCAACACCCGCATCGCGGTAAGAAAGACCTTGAGATTTAGAAGAATTTTGATCAGACATGGCTATAAATGTATTTGAATCAGTAGAATCTTAGAATTCTAGTGGATACGCTAAACCTATGGCTTCTTTATTAACAACTTTCTTGGCTGCATTTATCTTGGCTTACGTCTTAAGGCCTTTGTACAAGAGCCTTGTAGGCTTGGGAGCCCATAAAACCGTTTCAGCATTTTTGACCGTTTTAATCGGGTTTTTAGGTGTTTTTGGCTTGATGGTGCTTTTTTTAAGTGTTTTACAAAAAGAATTGCCTGCCTTAAGACAGCAATTACCCACCTGGCTTGAACAAATTCATAAACTCACCCAACCTTGGCTGGACAGTCTGGCACTTGGCTTTGATTTGGAAAAAATCCAAGAGACGATTCAAACCAAAGTCAGCGCTCACCTATCAAACAATGCCGACACATTGATCAGCCATGGTTTATCAACAGTTTTAAATTCTGGACAAACCATCATCGGCAGCATCGTTGGTCTTGTCTTGATTATTTTTGTGGTTTTTTACTTGATCATTCAGTGGGAAGATTTTTTCAAAAAGATGAGCCCGATGATTCCTCCGAGATGGCTTGGTCAAACCAAACAAATTTTGGTAGAGATTGACGAGCTCTTATCTCAATACCTAAGAGGTCAACTCTTGGTGATTGCAGTACTGTCTGTTTACTACTCAATGGGTCTTTACTTCTTAGGTGTGACTGGTGCAATTGCACTGGGCCTCTTCACAGGTCTTGCCATCTTCATCCCTTATATCGGTTACGGTGTCGCACTGATCTTGGCACTACTATCGGCTCTATTGCAGGCTGAGACAGGGGTCAGCATTTTGGCCGTGCTCGCACTTTATATCGTTGGTCAAACGATTGAAAGCTTCTTCCTCACACCTAAATTGGTGGGTGAGAAAATTGGTTTACATCCAGTCTTGGTGGTGTTTGCATTGATTCTTTTTGGTGGCTGGTTTGGCTTCTTCGGAATTCTCTTGGCCCTTCCAATGAGTGCCATCGTGCTGGTTTTAGGACGTCACTTGATGATCTTCTATAAAAACTCATCTTGGTACAGAGGTCAGTCTTAGTGTCTCAATCGCCGTCACTGCCTCGCCAAATAGCGCTTGATCTTGGTCACACACCCAAGCCAACGCTAGATAACTTCATTGCCACCGGCAATGAAAATTTAATCGCCGTTTTAAAAGATATTCAAGGTAAATGGCAGCAAGCCCCCTCAGAGAAAAATGCATTAAGCACTGATTCAAAGATGATTCATTTGTGGGGCGCTAGTGGCTCTGGTCGTACCCACCTCTTATCAGCCCTTCAATTACAAGCTTCTGAGTTGGGCATTCGTGCTTATTTGCTCAACCACGACAGCAGCATGGATGAATGGCGCGCCTGCGCAGATGTGTTGGTTGAACACAATCAAGCACCGGGTTTACTGTGCGTTGACGACATTGACCATCTGAGTGAATTTGCTCAAGGCGCCTTATTCAGACTTCACAACTTGATTCGCGAAGCCAGTCATCAACACTTGATCACGACCAGTCTTGCACCATCTTCGAATTTACAAATACGAGAAGATTTAAAAACTCGCTTGGTCTGGGGTTTGGTGTTTCAGATGCACGCCCTGTCTGATTCTGAAAAATTACAAGCACTTCAGCAAGCCGCCACTGAACGAGGTTTACAAATCTCCAGTGAAGTTGCTCCTTGGCTCTTGAAGCACTTTCACCGCGACATGCCAAGCCTGATGTCCTTGCTTGAAGCTCTGGATAATTACTCTCTTGAAACCAAAAGAGCCATCACTCTGCCATTATTGAAAGAAATGCTTGCTCAAAAAAATTGAGCATAATGTGACATAGATGACACAAATTGCCTTATTTGACTTAGACCACACCTTATTGCCCATTGACAGTGATCATGAATGGGGGAGATTTTTAGCCAAAATTGGGGTGGTTGACTCTGAGTATTACGCCTTGCAAAACGAACGCTTTTACGCTGACTACAAAGCTGGTCGCCTAGATATCTATGCTTTTCTTGAGTTTGCTCTAAAGCCCTTATCAGAACACTCAAGAGCCCAGTTAAATGAATGGCATCTTCAATTCATGAAAGAAGTGATTCAACCTCAACTTAAACCAAGTGCTTTTGATTTGGTGAAACGTCATCAAGATGCAGGCGACTTGTGTTGCGTTGTCACTGCCACCAATAGCTTTGTGACAAGACCCATTGTTGCTGCATTTCAGATTGATCACTTAATTGCTACTGAACCCGAGGTGATTGGCGATCCCATGACTGGCAACTTTTCAGGCAAGGTCTTAGGTCTCCCTAACTTTAAAGAAGGTAAAGTCACTCGCTTAGAAGCATGGCTCAAAGATCAAGGGCTATCTTTAAGCGCTGTTCAGGGCAGCTACTTTTACTCAGACTCCATCAATGATTTACCCCTACTTGAAAAAGCATCTCACCCAGTGGCCACTAATCCCGATGCCAGACTGCGTGAGCATGCTGTGAACAATCAGTGGCCTATTTTGGAATTATTTGCATGATTCGTCGGTTCATCAATAAACTTCTAAAAAAGCCAACGGGGCAAAAGAAGCTGATCCATGGTCATGCGCTGATGGCGCAAAAAATCAATAAGCGCACTCATCGAATCAATCCTGAGTTACTTTCAAAGAATGCTGTCAAAGTAACCCATGTCCTTCAAGACGCTGGTTATGACGCTTACATCGTGGGTGGAGCGGTGCGTGACTTGCTCCTAGGTATTGCACCCAAAGATTTTGATGTGGCGACCAACGCCACCCCTGATCAAGTTCAAAAACTATTCCGTCGTTCAAGATTGATTGGTCGACGATTCCAGATTGTGCACGTTACCTTCTACGGCAAAGAGCGCCCTGAGATCATTGAAGTTTCTACGTTCAGAGCGCATGCTCAAGCTGATCAAGCCGATGTGGCTGCCAGCGGCAGAATTCTTCGAGACAACGTTTGGGGCGATCAAGCAGAAGATGCCACACGCAGAGATTTTTCCATCAATGCGATGTACTACGATCCGCAAACTGAAGTCGTGTTGGATTATCACGACGGCATGAAAGACTTAAACGCCAAAATTATCAGAATGATTGGCGAACCAACTCAGCGATACCGTGAAGACCCTGTTCGCATGCTAAGAGCCATTCGATTCGCTGCCAAAACTGGCTTTGTGATTGAAAAAGAAACCCTTGCCCCCATCGAGCAATTGGGCGATTTAATTCAGGACGTGCCAAGCTCACGACTATTTGATGAGATTCTTAAATTACTCATGTCCGGTCACGCCTGGGCTTCGATTGAAGGATTAGAAAAAGTCGGTTTACATCACAAAATACTGCCCCTCATTGAGGTCATTTTGAGTGACGAAGATAGAACTGCCTTTGTTAAGAAGTCTCTAGAAAACACTGATGAAAGAATCAAATCTGGCAAACCAGTGTCTGCCGGTTTCTTGTTCGCCACACTTCTTTGGCATGACGTACAAGAAGCATGGATCAATTTTGAAAACACTTCCATGCCAGCGGTTCCAGCATTACATGCTGCCATCGATCAGGTCTTTGAACGTCAAAAAGAATTCTTGGGCATGCAAAGAAGACATGAAGCTGACATGCGAGAAATTTGGACCATGCAACCCCGCCTAGAAAAGCGTGTGGGTCGATACCCTTATCGCCTGGTTGAAAGTCCAAAATTCAAAGCCGCTTACGATTTCTTATTGCTGCGCTGTCAAACCAATGAAATTGACGCCGAAATCGGCCAATGGTGGACTGATTTTTGGCAAGGCGACGATCTCTTAAGGGCAGATTTGATGCTACAGGTTAAAAATACCCCTGGAGCGGCCGGAACGTCATCGGCTCCTAAAAAAAGGCGTCGCAGAACCCGCTCAAAAGCCGCAAAACCAGCAGTCGAGCAAACTAATTAAAAAAACGATAAAGTACAGCTATATTGAAAAGGGAGTTCCAATGGCATTGGCCTTCATTGGTCTTGGTGGCAACATTGGTGATACGCAGCAATTCATCAAAGACGCCATTGTTTGTTTAGCTCAACATCCTGAGCTACGGATACTCACGCGCAGCTGCATGTATCAGAGCGCCCCTGTTGGTGCCGAAGGTCCTGATTTCATCAACGCAGTCATTTCAATTGAAACTCAACTAACTCCTGATGATCTTTTGTCTATCTGTCAAAGCATTGAAAATACTTTTGGTAGAGAGCGTCCTTATATCAATGCCCCACGCACACTTGATTTAGATGTTTTGGCTTACGATGATTTAGCGATCCAAAACGAAAGATTAACGATTCCACACCCGCGCATGATCGAACGATCATTCGTTCTTTTTCCCCTTTTAGAAATTGCTCCGGATATTGACTTGCCCGGATTTGGTAAATTAACGAAATACATACCAAATGTTGAGCATCAAAGAATTAACAGGATGCAAGGGTGCAATTGCCCTACTCAGCATATTTAAAAGGCAAGATACACATGAGTTATTTACAAGAATCAGCCACCACGCGTGGACTTGTGACCATTTCCAAACTTCAAGAAATGCGTCAAGCAGGTGAAAAAATCGCTGTTTTAACCGCTTACGATGCAAGCTTTACAGCTCTCATGGATCAAGCTGGTATTGATGTGATTTTAATTGGTGATTCTTTGGGCAACGTTGTTCAAGGTGAATCCAGCACCATCCCAGTGACACTTGAGCACATGGTCTATCACACCAGTTGCGTCGCCAAAGGACAAGAATCTGCTTTCTTGATTGCTGACATGCCTTTTGGATCATATTCAACACCTGAACAAGCCATGCTCAACGCGGCAGAGCTGATGAGAGCTGGTGCTCACATGGTCAAATTAGAAGGTGGGGCTTGGCTTGCCCAAACCGTGAAGTTTTTAGTGGAGAGAAGTGTTCCAGTTTCAGCTCACTTGGGCTTACTTCCTCAGTCAGTTCACACCATCGGCGGCTTCAAAGTACAAGGCAAATCGACAGAATCAGCGCAGATGTTGATCAATGATGCCAAAGCACTGCAAGAGGCAGGAGCCCAACTGTTAGTTTTAGAGGCCATTCCATCAGAGCTTGGTAAAAAAGTGACGGACGCAATTCAAATTCCAACCATTGGCATCGGTGCTGGACCTGATTGCTCTGGTCAAGTGCTGGTGATGCATGACATGTTGGGTGCATTTCCAGGAAGAAGTCCTAAATTTGTTAAAAACTTCTTATCTGGACAAAGCTCAATAGAGGCTGCATTCAAATCCTATATCCAAGAAGTCAAAACCGGGAAATTTCCCGGTCCTGAGCACTGCTTTAAATCTACTTAATTAAAGAAGTCTTTCACTCGGTCGACCCAACCCTTTTGTTGAGGGTTGTGTTTGGCACCGCCTGATTTCAAACTTTCATCTAATTTCTTCAAGATATCTTTTTGCTCTTGATTGAGCTTCACCGGTGTTTCTACTTGAACATGGATGTACAAGTCACCGGGTAAAGATGTTCTCAAGCTCTTGATGCCTTTTGATCTCAATCTAAATGTCTTACCGCTCTGAGTTCCTTCTGGAACATCGAAGCTGGCTTTGCCAGACAGCGTTGGGACTTGGATCTCACCACCCAAAGCTGCATCAATGAATGAAATCGGCATTTGACAATGCAAGTCATCGCCATCACGCTCGAACACTGGGTGTTCTTTGATATGAACTTCAACATACAAATCACCGCTTGGGCCACCATTCACGCCAGGCTCACCATTGCCAGTCGAACGAATTCTCATACCATCATCAATACCCGCAGGGATTTTGACTTCGAGTGTTTTTTGAGATTTTGTTTTACCTGCGCCATGACATTTTTTACATGGCTTAGGAATGTGTTTCCCCGATCCATTGCATCGCGGGCAAGTTTGCTCCATAGAAAAAAAGCCTTGAGAAACTCTGACTTGGCCAGCGCCATGACAAGTTCCACATGTTTCAACTTTTGTTCCTGGCTCAGCACCCTCTCCACCGCAATGTTCGCAGTTAGACCAACTTGGGACTCTGATCTGCGTCTCGTGACCATGAGCAGCCTCTTCAAGCGAGATCTCCATGCTGTAGCGAAGATCGGCACCACGATAGACCTGAGGTCCACCACGGCCACCGCGACCACCCGCAGCGCCACCACCGAAGATATCTCCGAAGATGTCGCCAAAGGCATCTGAAAAGCCGCCAAAACCTTGGCCACCGCCCATGCCGCCCATATTAGGATCGACACCAGCATGACCATATTGATCATAGGCAGCGCGCTTCTGAGGATCAGATAGCATCTCATAAGCCTCTTTGGCTTCTTTGAATTTATCCTCAGCCTCTTTGCTATCAGGATTACGGTCTGGGTGATACTTCATTGCCAACTTACGATAAGATTTTTTGATCTCTTCGTCAGTGGCATTCCGAGCTACCCCCAGAATGTCATAAAAATCGCGCTTGTTAGCCAAAACTATTCCTTACTTCTTGTCGTTTACTTCCTTGAATTCTGCATCAACGACATTGTCGTCTTTAGGTTTAGCATTATCACCGCCAGCTTGAGCTGCTTGGTTTTTTTCAGCCATGGCAGCATAAACTTTTTCACCTAACTTCTGACTAACCTTGCCCAACTCTTCAGTTTTGGCAGCAATGGCATCTTTGTCAGTGCCTTTAGCTGCTTCTTCCAAGTCTTTCATGGCCGCTTCAATTTTTTCTTTTTCACCAGCCTCTAAAGAAGCGCCATGCTCTTCAAGGGCCTTCTTGGTTGAATGAACCAAAGCTTCGGCTGTATTTTTTGTATCCACCAATTCACGCAACTTCTTATCTTCTTCTGCGTTCTCTTCCGCATCTTTCACCATGCGTTGGATTTCCTCTTCAGACAAACCAGAATTGGCCTTGATGGTGATTTTGTTTTCTTTACCAGTTGCTTTGTCTTTGGCGCCCACGTGCAAAATACCGTTAGCATCAATGTCAAAAGACACTTCAATCTGTGGCGTGCCACGTGATGCTGGAGCAATACCTTCTAGGTTGAACTCACCCAAGACTTTGTTCGCAGAAGCCATCTCGCGCTCACCTTGGAAAACCTTGATGGTCACCGCAGGTTGATTATCTTCTGCAGTTGAGAACACTTGAGCATGCTTGGTTGGGATGGTGGTATTTTTTGTGATCATCTTTGTCATCACGCCACCCAAAGTTTCGATACCCAATGACAAAGGTGTTACATCCAATAACAACACATCGGTACGATCGCCTGATAAAACCGCTCCCTGAATCGCAGCGCCGACAGCAACAGCTTCGTCTGGGTTCACATCTTTGCGTGGCTCTTGACCGAAAAATTCTTTTACTTTCTCTTGAACCTTAGGCATACGGGTCATACCGCCTACCAAAATCACATCATGAATATCACCCACAGCAACGCCAGCATCTTTGATGGCTGTGCGGCAAGGATCAATCGTGCGTGCGATCAAGTCATCCACCAAAGACTCTAATTTGGCACGAGTCATTTTGATGTTTAAATGCTTAGGACCTGATGCATCAGCGGTGATGTATGGCAAGTTAATGTCTGATTGAGCGCTTGATGACAATTCGATTTTTGCTTTTTCAGCAGCTTCTTTCAAACGCTGCAAAGCCAATACGTCTTTTGAAAGATCCACGCCTTGTTCTTTTTTGAACTCATCAATGATGTAATCAATGATGCGCTGGTCAAAGTCTTCACCACCCAAGAATGTGTCACCGTTGGTTGACAACACTTCAAATTGCTTTTCACCATCGACATCAGCAATCTCAATGATTGATACGTCAAACGTACCACCACCCAAGTCATAAACAGCAATCTTGCGATCGCCTTTTTCTTGCTTGTCCAAACCAAAGGCAAGTGCTGCTGCAGTCGGTTCGTTGATGATGCGTTTAACATCTAAGCCAGCAATACGGCCAGCATCTTTGGTTGCTTGACGTTGGCTGTCATTGAAATATGCCGGCACCGTGATCACAGCTTCAGTGACTTCCTCACCCAAGTAATCTTCAGCCGTCTTCTTCATTTTGCGAAGAACTTCAGCAGAAATTTGTGGAGGGGCCATTTTTTTACCGCGCACCTCAACCCATGCATCGCCGTTATCAGCTTTTGCAATCGTGTAAGGCATCAAATTGATGTCTTTTTGAACTTCTTTCTCTTCAAACTTGCGGCCAATCAAACGCTTCACCGCGTATAGCGTGTTACGTGGATTCGTCACAGATTGGCGTTTAGCAGGAGCACCCACCAAGATTTCACCGTCTTCCATATAAGCAATGATGGAAGGGGTTGTGCGCGCACCTTCTGCGTTCTCAATCACTTTAGGGGTATTACCCTCCAAAATTGAAACGCACGAATTGGTTGTTCCTAAGTCAATACCGATGATCTTTGCCATGCTTAACTCCTAAAAATTGTTTTATGTATGTAATTTGGGGATGAATGATGTGATTTCAAGGCCTGGTTTACTTGTGTTTACTTGGGCTGACTAACGGTCACCAAAGCAGGTCTTAAAACGCGGTCTGCGATCAAATAGCCTTTTTGCAAGACAGTCACAACAGTATTGGCCTCTTGTTCATGAGGAACCATTGCGATGGCTTGATGGCGATGAGGGTCGAATTTCTCGCCAACTGGGTTGATTTCTAGAACCCTGCCTTTTTCCAAAGCAGAAACCAATTGCTTGAGCGTTAACTCGATGCCCTCTTTCATCTTGGCAGAGTCTGCGCCACTGTCTGTTAAGGCAGCGTTCAAGCTATCCAAAACAGGCAATAAATTCTCAGCAAACCCTTCAATGGCAAATTTATGGGCTTTGGCCACATCTTCCATAGAACGTCTGCGGGCATTTTCTACTTCAGCCTTGGCACGTAAAAATTGGTCTTGAAACTCTTTGATTTGAGCCTCTAAGGCCAAAATGATTTCTTCCGGCGTCAAAGGGACATTGGCTGCATCAGCTGCCTTGGATGGATCTGATGCTTGGGCAGCCTGATTCAACTCATTGATTTCATGAGTATTTTCTTGTGCAGACGAAGGTGTTTCTTGGTTTTTATCTTGGCTCATAGGTCATTTATTCGTGTAATAAATGACCATATAGGGCCTAAAAATGAAATTTCAAGGCCCTATCTTCACTTTATCTTTGATTTATCTTTATTTTTTATCAGCCAATGCCGCCGCTCTTTGCATGCTCAAAGCCAAGGCTTGTTCTGACTCTGGCACCTGCGGCCAACCACCTAAGTGATCATTCGCTATTTCTGCCAAACCAGAAATCCATGCTGGACTGTTATTCAAGCAAGCAATGTAGTGATACTCACCACCACCGGCTGTCAAAAATTCATCACGAACTTCCATGGCAATCTCTTCCAATGTTTCCAAACAATCAGCAGGGAAACCTGGGCAGAAAATATCCAAGCGACGAGTTTTTTGATGACCCAATGATTCAACCGTTGGAGCTGTGTATGGCTTTAGCCACTCAGCCTTACCAAAACGTGATTGGAAAGTCACCATCGCCTGCTCAGCATTCAAACCCAATGCCTCGCGGAGTAAACGTCCTGTTTTGTGACATTCGCAGTGATAAGGATCACCCTTATCTAAAGTTCTCTTGGGCACACCATGGAATGAAAATAATAATTTATCGCCAGCGGCAAAGTCAGGGCGACCATGACTTTGCCAATACGATTCAACTTGCTCTTTGAGCGCGTTGATATAGCTTGGGTGATCGTGATAGTGCTTGATCAATCGAAGCTCTGGCTGATTACGCCAGCCACTCACGATTCTAAAAACTTCATCAAAGGTTGACGCTGTGGTGGTTGCCGAATACTGTGGGTAAAGAGGCAAGATCAATAATCTTTCCATGCCTTGCGCTTCAAGTTTCTTCAAAACTGATTCCATACTTGGATTGCCATAGCGCATCGCAATATCAACCAAGACATCTTTGCCTTGAGCAATGAACTTCTGCTCTAAGGCTTTGGCCGTATTTTTTGAGTGCACCAATAATGGCGCCCCACCATCAGGACCAGGCATCCAAACACTGGCATATTTTTTTGCTGAAGCACCTGAACGAATCGGCAAAATAATCAGGTTCAGAATGCACCACCAAATAACTTTAGGTATTTCAACCACGCGTGGGTCAGATAAAAATTGTTTGAGATACGGCTTCACAGCTGCAGCAGTAGGAGCATCTGGCGTACCTAAGTTAATCAACAAAACTGCTGTGCGTTGCGCTTGGCGACTAATGGCCATAAAACTTCCTCACTTATTAAAAATGCCGCTACTCAAAGCGCTTGATAGTAATTTTGACGTGATATCAACAATCGGTATCACCCTCTCATAGGCCATACGGGTTGGGCCAATCACTCCCAAGGTACCAACAATCCTGCCATCCACACTGTACGGTGCTGTGATGACTGCCATGTCTTCCATGGGCACCAACTCACTTTCACCACCAATGAATACTTGAACACCTTCAGCTCGAGAAGACACATCCAATAACTGAAGCAATTCAGTTTTCTCTTCAAACATGCCAAACAACTGCTTCAACTTGACCATGTCAGAAGAAAGATCACCAACGTTCAACAAACGTCTCTCGCCAGAGATGATCATGTTTGAATCAGGCTTGGCATTTTCTGCGCCCACTTTTAAAGCAGCTTCCATCAAAGATGAGATGCCTGAGCGGATACCCTCTAACTCTTGACGCAATTTCTCTTTAACCGCAAAAAAACTCAGCCCCGCAAATTGACTGTTCAAATAATTACTGGCCTCAATCAATTCTGAAGGGCCGTAATCTCGCTCAGTCAGAATGATTCTGTTTTGAACGTCGCCCTCAGGCGTCACCAGAATTAAAAGCACGCGCTTCTCTGACAATCTCAAGAACTCTACTTGCTTGAAAACTTCCGAACGCCTTGGGGTCATGACCACCCCAGCAAAATTAGATAAATTTGATAAAACTTGGGCCGCTGCCGCCACCACTCTTTGTGGAGCATCTGCCTGAATAGCATCTTGCGCTTCATGAGCCATGATTTCTTCAACTGGCTTCACGGTGAGCATCGTATCGACAAAGAGTCGATAACCCTTAGGCGTTGGGATGCGACCGGCAGAGGTGTGCGGACTGGCCACAAAACCCATCTCCTCTAAATCAGCCATGACATTGCGAATCGTCGCAGCCGATAGATCCAAACCTGAAAATTTAGACAAAGCGCGAGAGCCAACGGGCTGGCCGTCGGCGATATAGTGCTCAATCAGGGTTTTTAGTAGGCTTTTTGAACGGTCATCCATCATTTATCAATTGTAGGGCTATTGGGGCTATGGTTTAATCATCAACATGTCAAATCTTAAGACAAAAAGCGCTCAGAGACATTTTAAAAAAATCGCCTTGGTAGGCAAATACCAGGCAGATGGCTTTGCGCACATGCTTTTGAACCTCGCCAACATCCTTAAAAACTTGGGATGCGAGGTCTTTTTAGAGGCAGAAACAGCCCAAAACACAACGATTACTCAAATTTCGAGTGTTGCTGCCAAAGACTTTCAATCGAATATTGACTTGGTGATTGTTCTGGGTGGTGATGGCACCATGCTTGGCATCGCAAGACAAATTGCAGGTCAAGACGTTCCTTTGATTGGTATCAATATGGGAACGCTTGGTTACATGACTGACATTCCTCTTCAAGATGTTGAATTGGTTTTAACTGAAATGCTCAAAGGTCACTATGAGTCTGACAATCGTTATCTGCTTGAAGCAGAGGTTTACAGAAATGATCAGATCATTGGTACGGGTTCAGCCTTGAATGATGTTGTTGTGAATCGTTCTGGTATCTCGGGCATGCTTGAGCTCACTGTTCGCGTGAACGGTCAGTTCATGTACAACCAACGGTCGGATGGTTTGATTGTGGCGACTCCAACTGGTTCAACTGCCTATGCAATGTCTGCAGGCGGTCCGATCCTTCACCCTTCAGTTGCAGGGGTGGTGTTGGCGCCGATTGCGCCTCATGCCCTATCCAATCGCCCCATTGTTTTGCCCAGTGATTCATTGATTGAGATTGAATTGGTTGGCGGCAAAGATGTCAGCGTTAACTTTGACATGCAATCGCTGACCCGACTTCAAGTGGGCGATCAGATTAAAATCAAACAATCTCAAAAAACAATCACGCTGCTTCATCCAATTGATCACAGCGATTACAGAGCTCTTCGACAGAAGCTGCACTGGAACGAACACCCCTCTTCTTTCTAATCATGTTACGCAGCTTATATATTCGCGACTTTGTGATTGTCGATGAACTAGACATCGACTTGGAAAGTGGTTTCACAGTTTTAACTGGCGAGACTGGCGCAGGTAAATCTATATTGCTCGACGCCCTTTCGCTGGCAATGGGTGAGAGAGCAGACCCAAGCCAAATCAGAGAAGGAAAAAATCGTGCGGAGATATCTGCCATTTTTTCTTTGAATGATCCTCTTAAAAAAACCATTTCTTCATGGCTAGAGTCACAAGAATTTTCTGCCGAAGACGATGGCGCAACCATCATTCTCAAAAGAGTGATTGATACCACAGGGCGCAGCAAGGCTTTTATCAATGGTGGCACAGCCACCCTGAGTCAACTCAAAGAACTCTCAAGCTTCTTGGTTGACATCCATGGACAGCACGCACATCAATTACTCCTTAAGTCTGGCGCCCAAAGAGATCTTTTAGACAACCAAGCCAATCTTGATGGACTGGTTGCAGAGGTCAAGCAACTCTATCAAGCCTGGCAAACAGCCAAGAAGCAATTAGAGCTTGCAAAGAACGCTGGTGAGAACTTACAAAAAGAGCAAGAGCGTTTGGCTTGGCAGCTTGAAGAATTAGATGCGCTGGCACCACAAGCTGGTGAGTGGGCAGAGATTGAGCAAGACCATGCGCGCTTAGCGAATGCAGCCAAACTCATTGAGGGCTCTCAAAACGCCATACAAGCGCTCCAAGATCAAGAAGGCAATGCAGAAGAATTACTCTCGAAAGCATTTCATGAGATTGCCGATCTAGCAAAGCTTGACAGCAACTTAGAAGATGCAAAAATCGCCATTGAATCTGCGCAAATACAAATTGGCGAAGCAAGTCACAGCCTGAATCGCTATTTACAAAAAATAGATGTCGATCCTGAGCGCCTAGCCACCGTTGAAGAACGACTCAAGGCACTGCACAGCGCTGCTAAAAAATTCAAAGTGATGCCGAACGATCTCCCAGAAAAATGGGCAGAGATTCAAGAGCAAGTCACTGCCATTAAAAACTCACAAGACTTGGGTGCTCTTGAGCAAAATCTCAGCAAAACTTTGGCAGCCTATTCAAAGAGTGCCAAAAAGTTAAGCCAAGAAAGAATCGCAGCAGCAAAAACATTAGAAACACTGGTCACCGCAGCCATGCAAGATTTGGCCATGGCTGGCGGAGTGTTTGCAATCCAAATTGAAGGGCTTGAAGAAGGCAATGCTCATGGTTTAGAGCAAGTTGAATTCTTGGTCGCGGGGCATCCTGGCGCAACACCCAAGCAGCTGGCAAAAGTAGCTTCTGGTGGTGAGTTGGCTCGAATCAGTTTGGCCATCAGCGTGATCACTTCTGAAGCAAGCCAAATCCCCACTTTGATTTTTGACGAAGTAGATTCTGGAATTGGTGGCGCAGTTGCTGAAACAGTGGGTAAGCGCTTAAAAGAATTGGGGCAAGCACATCAAGTCTTGTGTGTCACCCACCTGCCTCAAGTAGCCGCAGAGGGACATCAACACTGGAAAGTTGCCAAGCAAAGCCAAGATAACGTGACCATTTCAAGCATGCAAATCTTGAGCAGGCAAGAGCGTGTTGAAGAAATTGCAAGAATGCTTGGTGGCGCAGAAATCACAGACACCACCAGACGTCACGCCCGCGAGCTACTAGGTAAGTAAAACTTTTTTCCAAAGCTTCTTAACGCAATCTCGCGACTCAACCAAAGCGGCATCCATCTCATCCTGAGACACCCTGGTCTTATCAGCGCCATCCAATCTGATGCGATGCTGGTATTCACGATAAAGCCGATAAGCATTCGCAGCCTGCAATGCTTGCTCGCTCGGAATCAAACCTTCCTCGCTGGCGAGAGATAACAAAGCAATATTCCCCAAGTTACCCAAAAGTATTGGATGACCCACACTGAAACGCAACACCAAATATTGCACAATGAATTCAATATCAACCATGCCACCGCTGTCATGCTTGATATCAAATAAGCCTGAGTCATTCGGGTGGCCTTCACTGACTTTTTGACGCATGTCTAGAATTTCTTGCTTGAGCAAAGCTTCATTTCTTTCTTGCGCCAACACTTCAGATCTGATTTTTTCAAACTTCTCACCAATCGCAATATCACCAGCACAAAAACGCGCGCGCGTTAAAGCTTGATGCTCCCAAAGCCAGGCGGAGTTATCTCCCTCTCGCAATTGATAACGTCTGAATGAGTCAATACTGGTCACCAACAATCCAGCTGCACCATTCGGTCTTAAACGAGTGTCGATTTCAAAAAGAATACCGGCTGAAGTTGATGCAGTGAGCCAAGCAATCAAACGTCTTGCATAGAAAGCATAAATTTCGCCCGCATTTTGATCAGACTCTGGAGCATCGTATAAAAACACGATGTCCAAATCTGATGCGTATCCCAACTCTTTGCCGCCTAGCTTGCCATAAGCAATCACTGCAAAGGCAGGTGGGGTCACTTCGTTTAATTGGAACTTTTTCGCCACCATTGGCCAAACTCTTTCCAGAGTTAAACCAAGAATCAAATCAGCCAAGGCGGAAAGTCGATCACTCACTTTTTCAATCGGTAATGGTTCATTTCGTCCAATGCCCAATTCTGCTAACAACGTCAGAAATGTCTCAGTGTGGTGAACTTGCCTCAAAATATCCATGGCTTGCTCAGCTTGGTCACCATTGTCCATGGCGTCGTCTAACAAAATATTGATGTCCGCTTTGAGCTTCGTCCAATAAACCGCAGGATGATCTTCTGGAGTGTATTGACCTTGACCAGTCAAAAGATCGTCCAACAAATGCGGGTGCTTGATCAGATAGTCAGTTCCCCACTTAGAGGCAGAAATTAATGCGATGAGCCTACTCAGAATATGAGGGTACTCACTCAACAGGGCAAGATACGATGATCGCCTAGAAATTGAATCTAGCAAATTCATCATTCTCACCATGACCTCATCAGATCTTGATAATCCCCAGTCTTGCTGTTCGACATAACTCGCCGCTGCAGACATCAATTGCGTGAACTTTCTTCTGGATGAGTCTGATAAAGAGCGCCAGCGCGCACTCCCCCACCACTCACTCCATTTTTCAGTCAAAGCAGAATAGTCGGCGGATGGCGACCATAACGCAGG
>Ga0209550_10001102_pt1 | contig 26050 bp, 19 predicted proteins | sample LauGreSuBDMM15SN_2_FD_187567 | JGI IMG/M metagenome (GOLD analysis project Ga0209550, IMG submission 187567) | Freshwater lake microbial communities from Lake Michigan, USA - Su13.BD.MM15.SN (SPAdes) (version 5) | ecosystem: Environmental > Aquatic > Freshwater > Lake | place: Lake Michigan... | reverse complement strand
AGGTCGTTGGCATTCGTATTGCTATCCATCTAGGCGGTGCGAACTACGAAGAGAGTGCGGTCGGGGAGGATGTGCATTTGCGCTCCCGGCGCGCGCTGAATGACAAATCCCAGTGTACACGCGCCGCACGCATCATGACGCACACGGGAACGCACGCATCACCGAATGCGACTCACACATGGGGACTACTCGGGGGCCGCCACACACCGACCGTCAGTCCAACTCCACCGCGGTCGCGATAGCGGCGATCAGCGCTCCAAGCTACAAAGCATGCAGTCTATTATTATGATTTGGAAGGAGTACGCCATCGCAGCGTGTGTCCTCGCAACGGCCAGTGCAGCGGTTCAGGTTGCATGGTCGATGCAGCATGTCAGCGAGGTTACGCATCAATAGGGCCGCTGCTCGAAAGAATGATCCCGCGACAGCATCATGGGCACGGGGCGGTCGCCACCTCGGTTCGGCATTGCGTAGGGCGCAGTGTTCGGATAGCGGGATGACATTGCCATCGACGCCGCCGTTGGCGCGTGCATTTCCATGTGCCCGTGGGAAGGCGTTTGCAGCGGCAGCATGGGCATGTGCGTGGACGCCGGCGCGGACTCAACGTAGTAGGCGCCGCTTTCGGCCACATTAGCCTTGGACGCATAGTCGGCCACGGCTGACAGGTCGTTGAGCGGGTTGTAGTCGCTGCTCATCGCCATTAATGTCGACGGCGTCGCGCCGATCTGCTGCAGTGCCGAGCGCTCCGTGTCTGCGAGCTGCCTCTCGAGATCGCCTGCCCGCTGGCGCAGCGCCTCCACAGAGTACGTACTGTCAGAGGCGCTGCCGGCCCGGCGACGGGGCACCTTCTCCGCCTCTCCGGGCGCCACACGGCCCAGTGCCTCACGGAGCGCCGCCACCTCGCGCTCGAGCTCATCGCACACGCCGAGCACCTCCTGCTTCACGTGCAGGGTCTCGCGGAGGAGCTGCTGCAGCTGCTGAAGTGATTTGGCGCCTTGCAAAATGCGGGCAGCCTGCTCGCAGTGAGTTTGCTCGAGCCGGCGCACCTGCGCCCGCGCGATCTGCGCCTGACGCTGCGTTACCTCGATTGTGCGCTGATCCTGCGCACGCTGATACAGCTGCGCCTCAAGCCGGCGAGCCTGACGTTGGAACATGTCGTTCAGCATGTCCATGCCCGCAACGCTCTCCGACCGAACCGGGTCACCCAGTGGCGAACGCATCCCTGCGGACGCGTGGTAGGGGGCGCACGAACTCGCTCAGCACGCAACGACCGCGGATACGCCAACACAAAAGCTGGGCACCCCACTCTGTCACGCAGGCAGGCGGTCCTGCCAGTGGCGTCCTCTGAACGGTCCGGCAAAGCGCCTCGCGCTGGCAGTGCCGCGTGGCACGCCAGGCGTATGCGAGGCCCGCAATAGCAATGTAGCAACATGCTCAAACGGATGTGCTTTGTGGTGGCTCGCACCTTGCAACGTTGATGGGATCCCCTCGAGGGAGCGGCGCAATGCCTCGGCTGAGAGCCCATCAGGAGCCTGCGCAATCGGCCCGAACCCAAGTCAGTGCTCTGCTGGAGAGGCCAGGCAGGTGTTCGCTCGATCGGCGGAGCGCGTACCGAGCCCATGCGCGGACTGGTCCCCGAGAGTCGAGGCTCCATAAGAAAGATGCTTAGATGGTTTAGAGAGATTCTCGGCTTCGTCTCGGCACGCCCTCGCAGCAGATTCCCACCAGCCGACATTTAAATGAGGGCGAGTTCTAAATGAGCTCTGAAATGAGGGCGAGATTGTAGTGGAAAAAATGACAAGTCAAGGGAACGAGTTTGTGTGTGCCTCAGAACAGATGACATGATGACTCCCCGCGGTTCTCGGCGTCATCGAGCCATGCTCCTCAGACACGGAGACCGGCTGACGCAACTGCGGCAAATTTGGGGCCTGGGTCCCTGCTCGCCTCGCTGCGATGTTGTGCTCGCTGCTCGGTCGCGTCCTGCCCTCGCCTCCATCAGCTCATTCTCTCGAACCTCACTTGCCGTCGCCCTGTAGTGCGCGTCGGGCGCCACCCTGCTCCAGTCTGGGTTGGTTCACAGCCTGGGCTGCTTCACAGCCTGGGCTGGTTCTGCTGCTCTTTTTCGAGAACGTGGTGACGATGGCACGCCTTGTCTACTTGGGCCCGCCCTCCTTCTTCTCCCCCTCTTTCGTCTCCGGGTTGGAGGGCATCGCGTTGATGACGGCCTGGGGATCGACGCCCGGGAGCGAGCCGAGCACTGACTGCAAGAAGCTCGCATCCTGGAACATGGTCAGGTCGGAGGCGGCCGAGCCCGCGGGCGCCGCGGGCGTGGCTGCGGCCTGCTGCGACATGGACATGGCCAGCGCCAGCTGCATCTCCTCGTCCATGTCCTCGTTGGCGTCGCCCATATCGACGTCGGCGGGGAGCGGTGCGGCGGGGGGCGGGATGGGCGGCGGCGGCGACGGTTCGACTAGCCCAGCGCGGATGACGGGCGGCGGCGCGCCGGGCGTGGCCGCCGGCCCGGTCGCGGTCGGAGTGACCATCGACGACGACCCCGGGACAGTCTCCGCCTGGCTCATGGCGATGGCAGCTTCGAGCAGTGCGGCCTCGTCCATGTCGGCGCCGCCAGCCTCGGCCATCGGCGCGTCGGCGGACGTGGATCCCGCCGCGGCGCCGCCGGCCGCCGCCTCGCCGCTGCCGCCGGCCGCGGCCTCCGCCTTGGCCTTGGCCTCGTTCTCCTGCCGCTGGCGCTCCTCCTCCATCGAGACGCGCAGCGCCCACGCGAACTCGGGGTCGAGCGTGGGGTCAACGCCAAACTCGGCGAAGCCGCCGCCGCCGCCGCCGCCGGTGGCCATCGCCGCGCCGCCGCCGCCGCCGTCCTCGCCCTGCACGATCGGCGACGAGAGCAGGATGTCAGAGAGCACGTGCGGGCCTGGCGGCACAGTGACGAGGTGGCTGTTGTCGTCAGAGTTGACCGCGTTTAGCAGCGCCTCGAGTTTGGGCGTGTTCTCCGCTTCCTCTCCAAAGTTGATGATGTCGAGCGCAACCGAGTTCTTCTTGAGCTTCTTGCCCAGCTTCACGAGCTCCTTCTCATCCTCCTTGACCGGGCTGCCCACGAAGACGATGATGCGCTGACGCTGGTTCTTATTCTGCCGGTGCTTGAGCGCCAAGCCCGCCACCTGCAGCCCAGCCGAGAGGTTGATCTCGCCGCACACCTGCGCGCCGTGCGACTGCGCGAGCACCTTGCCGACGTCGCTCGTCATCGCCACGCGCACGTCGACGCCCTTGCCCGCCATCGTCAGCACGCCGACGGTGTTCTCGGGGTTGGACTGCGTCCTGCAAGCGCAGAGTCGCACCGGGGACGCAGACCGCGTCAGGTCGAGAGGTCAGGCGCAACGGCGGGTCTGTGCTGCGGAGGGGCAGGCCAGTCTGGCAGAAGACTTGCGCCCACGGCCTGCGTACTTGGCTGCTGCGAGCAGGTTGACGGCATCCTGTTGCGCATCCAGGCGCGACGGGGCGAAGTCGCTGTTGCGCATCCAGTCGCTGTTGTCGATCACGATAAAGGTCGCTTCGAGCACCATAGCCGCCGAAGGACGAACACTGACATGAAAGTTTATGCCGGGAAAGCACTGTGAATAATCGGCCCATGTCGGCCCTATCTTGGTGTTGAGGAAGCTTAGGGATTATTTAGCTCGCCTCATCGTGCACGCAGATAAACTCGCCGAAATGGCCGTAATAATGCGAGCCTTCATTCAAGCCTTGCTGCAGTTGCCACTGCAGGCGCCACCGGCTGCAGTTGCCACTTCACCTGCAGCCGAGAGCTCACGTTTGATTGCTTGCTTCGAGCCCTTGGTTGGCGGTCCCTCCTTTTTGCCGCTGCACGTGGTCATTGAGCACGAAGCATCAGGGAGCTGCTTTGACTTCCTTCCAGAAGACCCGCTCGCCTTGGAGACCACGCTCGCATTGGTGACGGGTGCGGCTGTCCCTGGAAAAGTCCGGCACCGGACTGCTCGCCGTTCACGCCGTGGTGTCGTTCTCGGAGCCACAACTAAGAGCGTCGATGCCATCCTAAACATGGCGCGCCAACAACCGTCCGAGCTGCGTCTCCTCCGCAACGACTGTTGGAGCTTTGCGGCACGCGTGCGCGACTTTTGCATATAGGGCTGAGAGTCGGCGGTATACGACGGTCTCTCCAGCGTCCAGCCTGCTCATTTCCACGGCTCAAACGTCAAACCGCAAACACCCCATGCGTGAAGCCGCTCTGAGCTTCTCTGAGCCCGGAGGGGTTGGAGGTGTTTTCCGTATTTCGCCTGATGCATCGAGTCTTTTAGCGTGTTCTGGGTTAAGATAACCCAACTACTTGTACATCAGCCTTGACTCGAAGAAAAGGATCACGTGTCATCCTTGGTCCCACGTTAACGCCCAAACACTGTGATGGGATGCCAGCCTGACCGCTCCGTGGCTCGGTGGCTCGCCGCGCCCGCCCGGCCCTCGCGGACGTGCCGGAACCGTCCGGTCGTGGATGGAGAGGACGCAAAGCGCGTTTTAGGCAGCGTCGGCGGCAGGCGCTTCAGCCGAGCGCCGAACGCGTTATTCGCCAGCGATGATCGGCACGAAGTCCTCCAGTACCCGCTTGCCGGGGGCTCCGATTGTGGGCGGTCACTATCATGATTCGTGCCGACTCTCGTGTGGCGGATACCATCTCGTGGACTCCTTTACTAGCCGAGGAAGGCCACTATCTTGCGGAAGTCATTGCCCGCAAATTTATCAACCAACTTGCCCTGAGAGATAAGCAAGATGGTAGGCACATAGCCAGTCGAAAACTCGGGAGAGTTGAGTTTATCAAAATCGCCGATAGCAAATGTCGCTTTGCCCTCGAATTCCTCGCTCCCGAAAGTCGCAGCAAACTTTGCGGGATTGCAACCACCTCACCAAGAGGCCGTGAGATAGACAACAGCCTTGCCACTCTGCGCGAACAGGGCTTTCAGCTGCGACTTGCCGTCAATCGCAACCACCGAGCCAGCCTGGACTTGCTCGAGTTCGGCGATCGGCACCGAAGGTGCTCGGCGTCCGCAAAAGAGCATGGAGGCGAGCGCGCCCGCGGCTATCACACCTCCGATGATGACCATCGACATGGGAGCGGTGGATTAAAGACGCACCACAGACTTTATAAACCCGGCGGCCGCAGCGAGTCAGAACCGAGAGGAAGGACTAGTCGACGACCTGAACTTCATGATGATATGAATACACCTGAACTTCACAGCCAATGGTTTAAGTCGACGGCCCTAGACACCGGACCGGCACTTGTGTTGTTTCGACTAATTAGCTTGCTTCACGCACACTGACACACTCCGCCGGCAACTGTGAATAATAACCAAAGGTGAAGCGATCTTTCATCTTTCATAGGTGTCGGGATTTTCTAACCAGTTAAACGCGTGAAGGCCATGGAAGGCGCGACGCGCGAAGACGCCGCCCGCTTTCAACCTACGGCGCGAGAATGAGACACAGTGGTGCGGGCGCTGTCGCCCCGACTCCCCGACCCCGTGTGGGGGGAGTGTGCTGTTGTGGGCGGATGCCCACTGCGGATGTGCAACATGCGCAGGAAGCAGGATGCAGGCTAGCCAGCACAGGGCGAGGTCGCGGGGCATGTCCATGTGGTCAGTGCCCACGGGCCTACTTGTAGGTGCCCCAAGGGAGCGTCTTCGCGCCCTTGCCGGTGGTCGCTGGATCCTCCGTGCTCCAGTCGACGAGCGCGCCGCCCCGGTAGGCTTCGGGCAGATCCCAGTCGGGCCCGTCCAGGCGGCCTGAGGCGAGGTACTGCGGCGTGCCTTCGGTGCACACGCCCACCTCTGCGGGTGCGCTCAGGTCGTGCGAGGCGAGGCAAGGCGGGTGCGTACCCTGATACGCCCCGCCCCAGCCCGGTGCCTCGAGCCGAGTGCCAGGCGTCGGCGGACGTAGGCAGCTCGAGTTGTCCTCGATGAGATAGAGCTCCTGCAGCATCGTGCCACGGTCGTAGTGGCGCACCATGTCGTCCTCGCAGTTGACCTCCCATGAGCGAGGGTCGCGCTTTGGCTTGAAGCGTTGGAGCGCCGCGTACCCTTTGAGCATCTGGTAGCAGTAGTGAGCGACCTCCTCGACGTCCATCGAGGCCATCTGCTCCTGGCCGGCGCGCGCGATCGACTCGGCCCACGCGGGGTCGGCCTGCAGACGGCGGATCATGTCGGGCACCTCATCGACCGTCTCGACCGACGCATAGTGCACGCCAGGCACGAAGTGGCCCTCGAAGAATTCGAAGTTGAGCGAGTCGCGTCGCACCCAGATGACGACCGAGCCCGTGAGGAAGAGGTACTTGAGCTTGTTCGCATACCCGTTCGAGCCCACGTTGAGCGTGTACTTGTACCGGCAGAGCTCCTCAAAGGAGAGGCCGCACCGCTTGACGAGCACGCCGCCCTGCGTCACGTTCGGCTCGCCAATCTCGAAGCACGAAGGCGGCGACGTCTTGATATACACCTCGTTGACGAAGAGGAGCTCGGGGTGGCGCTGCGCCTGGTGGAAGATGGTCTGTCGATTGGGGCTCGTCTTCATGTTGCCCGTGAAGACGGCGCGGTCGATGCGGTCGCTGAACTTGATTTTCCTCCCGAGCGCGAGCAGCTGCGGGTGCGCGAGCTGCCAGCGCGGCGTCTTGAGCGGATGTGTGCATGGCTTGCCGCACCGGCCCAGCGGCGGGAAGAAGGAGAAGTCGGGCCAGGGCAGATCCAGCGAGACCGTGTTGGCCGTTGGCGAGAAGAGCGGCGGAAGGGGCTGGCCCGGGCCGTACATGCGCTTCATGTGGTCAGCGTCGCGCGGCAGGTCGATGATTGGGTAGTCCGTGCCCGAAAAGACGGCGTCGAGATCGGGTACCTTGAAGCGCTTCATCGTGAGCAGCAGCGGCATGATTCGCGCCATCGCGTAATGGCGATCGAAGAAGATGGAGCGCAAGTCGGTGATGTATAGCCGCCCGTCGATCACCTGCGCGCGGTGGCACCACGTAGAGATCTTGCACTTCTGTTCGGCGAGGCGAAGCCCCCTGAGGGTGATGCCGCCATTGAGCCGCTCGAAGGGACGCAGCGAGTGCATCACCAGCGGTGTCCACGTCCACAGCTGCCGAGGCGGCGATGGTGACGACGAGTTGCCGGTCGGCGCGGCCGCCACGCCGGCCGAAAGACGAGCTGAAACGGACCAGGTCGGGGATGAGGTGCACGGCGGGCACGATCCTCGAGGGTCGACCTGACCCACCTGCCGCTGCAGGCGGCGCACTGTCACCTCCAGGAGCGCGACGCGCTGCTCCTGCGCTGTGCAGTGCTCTGCCGGTATCATAGATTCAGACGAGAACAGCGGACGCAGAGCAAGCGCAGCGATTGCGCCACAGAGTACGAGCAGCACCGAACGCATCGTGGACGGCTCTCGATGCGAAACACCCGTGCCCATTGGCGATTCGCGCGGCCTCCTGTACTGTACGTCCGCGGTCAGCGCTTCAAAGGGTTTCCACTCGATCTGTGAACGGCATCCTGTGAATGGATACTTATAAATATGGCCCTGCTTGCGCACATTCGCGGCGCACACTCACTTAGCGCACACGCGTGGCACGAGGCATGCACTCCAAGACCATGCTCCATCTCGTCCCGATGTGGCACTGAAACCCGACCAGGCGTCTGTCGCGGCTCGCGGGCTTGCCGCGCGCCGTCATCATGCAATGATTGCAATTTCGCCCTCGGAGCACCAGACTAGGATCATCACACCCTCCCCGTTCACGCCGACTGCTCCACCTGGCCACTCGCCACCTGTGCGCTCTGCGTGAATGCGAGGTCCGGCAACGGCTCCGCCGGGCGCACAAAGACACGGTGCTGCGCCGAGGCGTCGATGAGCTCGGCCGAGGTGTCGACGCACAGCAGCCGAGGCATCGGCAGGTGGACCGCGCCCGTCTTGATGGGCACCACGTTGAAGGTGAGCGTCTGCGAGAAGGCGGGCGGCAGCCGAAAGTGGTAGAGCTTCAGGCCGCAGAAGAGGCAGGACTCGTTCTCCGAAAAGGAGAGTCGCAGCGAGCGAATCTCCTTGGTTCGGTTGGTGACGACTACGATGAGCGTGAGCATCGCCCCGAGCTGGCCCTCCGTGGGCAGATGGTACGAGAGCTCGAATTCGGACGCGCGCACGTCGACGGGCGGCAGCGCGACGACGTCCTCGGCCATGCGCTCGATCGTGCCCGGCACGGCGCCTCGCGCGGACCCCTCCGAGAGAGCGCGCACCCAACGGACATGCACGTGGCCGAGGGATGTGGCGCGCACGTCACGCGTCGGTTCCAATCGAAAGAGGCACGAGTAGATCGAGCCCTCGCGCATCTCGCACCCGCCGGCATCCACCTCGGCGGCAGTACCCTCTGCGAGTGTGAGCAGCGGCACCGCTCCGGCCTCGCTCAGCCGCGCACCGCCCTCGGCCGCTGCCTCCGCCGCGGTGGCCTCGTCGGTGCCGACGGCCTCATCGGTGTAGTTCGCGGGCAGCATCGTTACAGAGTGCAATCGAAGGCTCGCGGGCGGCGGCGCGACGCTGGTGACGCGCACGAGCACGTTCACCGGCTCGCCGCGGCACAAGTGGCCACGCTGCCGCTGGTCGGCAGTGAGGACGAAGCTCGTCTGCACGCTCACCGCGGGCGCCGCGAGGAGATCAAAGCTCATCGAGACCTCCTGTGTCGGCTTGCCGCCCGCCGTCGTGTAGCGTGCGACCGCAAGCAGGGTGTACTTGCCGGGCGCGTACGTGCACAGCGCGACCGGCACGGTGTGCGTGGCCGAGGGCGCCATGCGCGGGAGTGTGAGCGAGGAGGGGAGCGGCTTGCCTTCGGCAGTGAGCAGCTTTGGAAGGAGGAGTGTCGGGGCGCCCGGTGTGGCCAGCAGCGGCGTCGCGTCGAGCCGAGAGCCAAACGAGCCCGGCGACGGAAGAGGAGAGGAGAAGATTCCGACCATCGAAGTGGCTGCAGCGGTGGCAGACACGTTGCCGCCGCGGCTCGGACGGCCGGGCGAGGTGATGATGGCGGCTGAGGGGGTGCCGCCGGTGCTGCCCGCGAGAGGCGTGAGGGGCGCGGGTGCAAAGGGGACGCGCAGGCCGGCCGGAGTGCTGCCGCCCGCCTCGGGGAAGGAGGCGAGGTCCGCCGTCTGGAACTCGTCACCTTCGGGCGCCGTGGCGGGCGCGAGCGTCAGGCTCAGGGTGCCCTCGAAGACTTCATCAGCAGCCGTGAGCAGGGTGAGCGTGGTCAAGGTCGCCTCGCGATTGAGGAGAGTCGGAGGGTGCGATAACGTGAGGCTCAAGTCCGGCGGTGGCTCGGTCACGGAGATCTGCGGTGCAGTGGGCGTGCCGTCGGGCGCCGCTTCGTCGGCGGGGGCGACGACGGGAATGGAGAGGATTATGGCGCATGGCTCGAGGCCGAGCTGGACGGAGAGTGAGAGCAGCGAGACGACCGCCGCCACCTTGGGTGAATAGGTGAAGCGCACCACCATCACGCCGCCCGCTTCGAGATGCAGCGGCGCGCCCGCCGCCGCAGCGAGCGTCGTGGCGGGCGTCGTGGCACTCGCGTCGGGCGGGAGGCTGCTGAGCGTCGTGCTGAGCGACGGGTCGGACGCGCTCAGCCGGAGCGCGCTCAGGTCGAGCGCGCCGGCCAGGTGCGATCTGAGCGCGATCTCGAGCGTCGCAGACTCGCCGAGGACGATCGAGGGCATCGACCAGACGGCCGTGCATGAGAGGAGCGACTGCGTGCCATCGAGGTCGAGCGAGATGGGCGAGGTGAGCGGCGGAAAGGGCGCCGGCGCCGGTGGAGGCGCGGCGCCGCCAGCGGAAGAGGCGACGGTGGTCATCGTGATCAAGGTGGTGGGTGCCTTGGCGGCTTCGGCGAGGAGCCCATCTGAAGGCTGCACCTTGACGAGCGCGAGCAGCCCGACGAGCGCGCGCGCCGCCTCGGGCGCCGACGAGAGGCGGCTCGACAAGAGGGCGACCGACGTGGACACGAACTCTTGGAGCAGCCCGAGCTGCTGCGAGCACTCGCGTAGGCAGCGCTGCGTGTGCGCGAGCACGTGGAACCAACGCTCCTTCTGGTACGTCTTCGCGACGCGCTCGTAGAAGCGCTTGGCCATGGCGAAGTTGTGAGCGTAAAAGTATTCCTCGGCCATCTGCGCCGCCCGGTGAGCAAGCATTGAGAGCAAGCACTTAAGAGGGTGGAGCAAGCACTGACCATCGGTTGCCATGAGTGATCCTGATGGCCTATCAGGTAGGCAATCAGCTAGGCCATCAGTGGCACTCAGCGGCTATCAGTGGCCATCAGCGAGCATCAGTGGCTGTCATCAGCGATCCTCGGCGGCCCTCACCTGCGCCGCGAGGAAGAGAATCATACGCAGCTGGCGTGACTGCTTGAACTGCTCATAGGCCTTCGTGAGCAGCTCGATGACGAGCCCCGAGTCCGCGGCGACCGATACGTCCGCAACGACGCCGAGCTCGAGCGCGACCAAGGTAGCCGGCATACCGTCGATGAGCACCGTCGGCAGAAAGGCCGCCGCCGCCGCCGCCGCCCCCGTCCCCGCAGACTCGGCCGCGGCGGCGGTGGCAGGTGCTGCGGCGAGCGCCCCCGCCGCTATGAGCTTCTCCGCGCACTTGCGGCGTTCGAGGGCGCAGCTCGCGGCGGCCTGGTAGTAGTAGCCGCACTCGGTGTACTGCGGGTGCACGCCAGTGGCCGCGCCCTTGGCCGCCGCGCCTGCGCCGCTCGCTCCGACCGCCTCCAGCAGCCTCGCGAACATGCGGTACTGCTTGCCGAGCCATCCCCAGTGCACGTGCCCCGCCGCCGCGATCGAGGCGGCACTCACAGGCGTGAGCGAACTGGCGCTCCCGGGAGGAGGGGGCACGTGCACGAGCTGGCGGAAGGTGCGCATGTGCTTGCGGAAGGCTTCGCACGCCTCTGTGATCCTCAGCGCCTCGAAGGCCGCCGCGAGCATCTTACGGTTGACGAATTCGGCGATGCGCTTCACCTCGGCGAGCTTGACGAGCGGCCGCTCGGCCTCCGAGGGCGGAGAGACGACCAAGCGCAGCAGATCGAGCAACGCGCCCGAGCACGTCTGCCAGTGCTTCGCCGCCGACGCCGCGTCCCGACGCACCTCGGAGTAGTAGGCGCGCTTGAAGTGGTGGCGTGCCAGCAGCGCCGCGCCACCACCAACGCGCCCCGACGCCTTCATCTTCTTGTTGCTGCGCGAATCGTCCTTGTAGTAGTTGAGCGCGGCCTCGAGCAGTGCGCGCTCCACCCGGCGCACCGAAGTCTCCTCGAAGCGAAGAATCGCCTCGTCCTTGCTGTCGACGAGCGTGAGCGAGAGGACGGAGCGCGAGTCGAGCTCGGCGGCCTTGCGCAGCGCCGAGGCGCGCTCGTCGTCCTTCGCGGGCGCGGCGAGCGCGTTGAGGGCGGCGCCCGCGCCCGACTTGGAAACGAGCACGAGCACGATCTTGCACGAGGGCCGCACCCTCGTGCGGAAGCTCTCGAGGCGAGCGAGGATGGGAGCCATCGGCGTGTCAGCCTCCCACAGGAACCAGAGCGAGAGGATCGGGGCGACGACGTAGGTGTGCTTGTGCAGCCAGCCGCGCTTGAGCACACTGGCCGACCCCTCGTCGCTTGTCGATCCCACGTAGTCGAGCTGCGCTGTGTCCTCGGGCAGGCTCAGGTAGCGCGCGTGCAGCTCGTCGGCCGCCGGCTTGCGCGTGGTGAGCGCGCAGTGCAGGTCCTGCGAGCCGACGAGCGCGACGAGCGGCAGCGGACGTTCCTCAAGGAAAGCGTCGAGCGACGCCGCGGCCGCCATGACGAGCTGTGAACACAGCAGCAGAACAACTTCTGCAACTTCGGCGGCGCGGGGGACAACCTGTTTCGTTTCACACGTGTCGGCATGACCGTACTCGAATCAACTCACAACTGCAACCGAGTAAGATACACATCTCTCGCGGAGTACACCTCGAGATCACTCGCGTTTGAGTTCGATGGCCCACTTTTCTAGAATGTCAACTATCTCCGAATAAGTGCCCACGACCATAAAGAGCGGCGTGAGCACGAAGAGGAAGAGCACACAGACGACGTAGTCGGGCCAGCTCACGGGCACGTTGGCGAGTGACGAGGCGCGTAAGAAGAAGAAGGCGGGGAAGCCGAAGACAAAGGCGGACCCCGTCAGCGACCCAAGCAGCCCCTGCAAGTCGGCGAAAAAGGGGATGCAAATCGCAGCCACCACGCTCACGAGGAGCTGCATGCACGTCAGCAGCAGCCAGTCGAAGGCGGCGCGCGGCGTGTACTCGCCCACCGTGCTTGGGAAGACGAAGCCGTGGAGACTCCGATGAAGCGGCTGGCCCGCCACGAGGTACGAGACAAGCGTGTGGAACGCTAGCAACACACCCACCAGACGCTTGGGCAGCCCCTCGGGCATCGAGTTGGGCAAAAATTCGCTCACAGAGCCGCCATATGCGCACACGCCCGCGACGGCCGTGCCCGTGTAGCACACGACCATGACGAAGGTGGCGACGGGCAGGGCTTTCGAGCCAAACTCGCGGCTGTCCACCATCTCGCGCATTATCTCGAGGTACATCGAGTGCCCCATGTACGCGAATAGGAACGCGCCGATGTTGCCAAAGAAGTCAAAGATAGTGCCGCTCGACTCCGGGCTCGCCATCGGCCCTTGGCTGCGATCCTCGAAGAACAGCGTGGCGAGGATGATCACAATTGCAGTGATCACGGCGAGCGAGGACGGGAGGCACAGGGCGGAGATTTGGTGCAATGTGCGCAGCTGCAGCGGAACGAACAGGATGACCGCCGTAATTAGAACCGCCGTCGAGCTGCTCAGCTGCGGCTCCGGCACGATGAGAGCAACCGCGTTGGCACACGCAAGCAGAAAGTACGGCAACAGCATGGCCCATGCCACGCGCACCACGACGCCCGTTAGGCGTCCAAAGGCCTCGCCGCCCAGCGCGCATGCAAGGTCCTCGTAGGAGTTGGCCTCGGATTGGTCGAGGTCGTGCTTCACGCGTACCAGCAGCATGCCCGCATAGAATGCGACCGCCGCACAGAGTAGCGACGTCAGCACGCCGTGCACCAGACCCAGGCGCGCTGTCGCGTAAGGCAGCCCAAGCACGCCCGCGCCAATCACCTCTGCGAGAATCACGGGCGCAGTGTGGTACCACCGTGAGCGGCGCACTGCGTCATATAGCTCTTTGGGGCTCACTTTATGGCCGGTGAGGGTTGTCTTCTCGTTGACCGCGAACTCTTCGCTCCTAACGGTATTCGCGGAGACGACTGCCGAATTGAGAGTTGCGCTCATGGGAGAGGAACAATTCTCTGCCATATTTGGGCATGACCTTCGCAATTCCCGAAACGGACTAAACTTCTGGAAGCCATGAGTTGACATGAATTGAATAGCAATAGAAGCACGCCGGCCGTGAAGCTGCGTAGCGAGGGCCACCACGCGTGAGAAGCAGATGGCGATATACACCGTATTGAGAGCAACCAATCAGTACTAGTAGTCTAGTACCTTTGTGAGATTACCTTTGTCCTCACAAATTATAATGATACGGCGGACACACCGGCTTCGACGGATTTCACTCGCACCTCATTAGGGGCACAGAGGGCCACATCGGCGGAGCGTCCGTGCGCATCGCTCGATCAAACGGCGCGTTGAGCCGCGCTTCGAGTGCGCGCACTTCGCCAGCGTGCTCACCGTACAGCACGGCCTTGAGCTCGCGCTCCTGTCGGCGCTCCACCTGCGCGATGCGCGAGGCCTCCTCCTCCCGTGCAGGCAGCGCAAACGGTTGACCGTGGCCAGTGGCCCGAGCGCGACTGCTCAGGGTTCCAGCCCGAGCCTTTGGGAGCCGCCTCTTCATTTGCGAGCGCGCCAGCAACGCGACTAGCTCGTCGTCGAGCGCAACGCCTGCCGCCTCGTCGTAGTCCTCAGAAACAGCGACGCAAGCAGGCTGCAATCGCTGCGCCGACTCATACCAAGGTGTCTGTGCAACGCTCATGGATGTCGGCATCGCCGCGCACGAGAGTTCGAATGCATGCGGCGACGGTGGTGGCCACGGTGCAGCCCGAGGGAATGGATACCAGCTCATTGTAGTTGTTCATTGAGGCGCAAAAATCGTCAAACTTCGTGCTGGTTCCGTTAGAAATTTCCAGAGACGCCGTTCCGTCGGAGTCGGCACGAAACAATGCATACGGCCATCTGGATGTTTTGACTTTGTTGCATGAAAATGGGTTCACACTTATCAAGCGATCCTGTCTCAACCGAGTTGCGCCCGCCATGAGCATGGTGGCAAAGCCACTTCCAACGGGGAGACAACCCGCGCCCGTCGTGTTCCACTCTGCGCACGCGCCGCTCCTGCATCAATTGCACGAACGTCTCAATGACTTCGAGCAGAGTATCGCGTACGCGCAGAGCATCTACGGCAAATACGGACTGCCGGTGTCGGCACGGCGTCTTGCCCCGGACAGGGAGCTGAAGCAGAGGATGCAGCGCACGGCCGATGCATTTAATGCCATGCTCGAGCACGTGGAAGCGGTGGACGCATTCGTGGAGCGCGAGTACGTGGTATTAACACGAGCACGGTGTGGAGCAGCCAACAGCCTCTTCTCTGTCAGTGGGGTTGATGACGAGGCAGGCATTGAGGAGCGCAGGCGCATGGTGAAGACGTCTAGCAGAATTCTGGCGAACTCGTGCAAGCTCAAGTTTGCGTTCCCACCTCGTCCCTCGTACGAAGTCTTGATCCGAAGCCCCATCCTGGCCAACTCACACGAGGTTCGGCTGCTGTCTACCCCGCCCGAGCTGCTGGGACTGTGTTGAAGTTGCACATGCACATGCTGGCAAGAATTTGCGGCAGCGTGCGTGGCCCGACCGTGTGCCCTAGCATGGCGCCGAGGCACACATGCGGTTTCAGATCTCGATATTCCCTAATGTCCGACGCGCTCCGTCCGCTGTCGGGTTAGAACGTTAGATGATATGATGATTGGTTAGGTGTAACACATTCGCGCATGAGCCATGAGAATTTGAGCCCCACGCCCCTGCGCCCGTCGGCGTATCGCGTCTTTGGAAACGAAAGCGCTTCTTTCATTTGGATCGCGAAAAAATTGCGCCGTCGTGAGCTTCTACCGGGCGCCATGATGTTTACCTGCGACCAGGTGTGCGGTAGCTCGCGGCATGCCAAGCGCCGCCGACGCGAAGCCGGTGCCGCTGCCAGCAGCAAGGGCGAGGGCGAGGGTGAGAACGAGGGCGAGGAGGAGACGCCACTTGAGTTTGAGAGGGTCCTCGGTCGGCGCTTGCGAGATGGCGAGCCCGAATACCTTGTCAAGTGGCGGCCGCTACAAGTACCCACGCGACTCGGCACCGGTGGCGGCGGCAGCAGCACCATTACCAAGGGCTGCGCGCCGGCCAAAGGGAGTGGCAAGGGCGGTGCAGCCGCGCCTTCGGGTGCGAAGATGTCCGAAGCTGCCGTGGCCTCGGAGTGGCTGCCTCCCGATCACATCCACGACCCAGTTGCCGTCGTGACGTACGACCGCGGACCACTGCGCGCCAAGGCGTATCAGGATTGGGCGTGGCAGTTGGACCCGCGCGGGGCTGGCTGGTCCATCGTGCCCTTGCCACTCGTCGACGCGTCGTCGGAAAGGGCACGCGGGCTCGCGAAGCCCGAGAACTGGCCCGAGGGAATCACGTACACGCCCTTCCTGATTTGGGAGCCGAGCCGCGCCACCGAGTTGCGTCTCCACTCCACCCTGTGCGTCCCGTGGCCCACCGCCGTCATCCGGCCGCTCATCGAGACTCACCCAGCGCACGGCCACGAGCCACGTGAGAGCGCAGCCGTGGCGTGCGGCTTGTTTGCGCGTTGTGCCATCCCTTCGGGCGCGTGGCTCGGCGACTTCACCGGACTCGTCAAGCAGCAAGAACCAGAGGACGACTCACGCTACCTGCTCGAGGCGTTCCACCACCCGACCCTCGGCGTGCGTTTCGATGTGGACGCGCAGCGCTTTGGAAACGAGTCGAGATTCATAAACGACTTCCGAGACATCGCCCCGATGCCCAATGTCGCCTTTATGCCCTACCGTGCACCCGCGACGGGCGAACTCGCCATCGGCGTCGTCGCCCTGCGCGCAATCAGGGGTGACGATGAGATCCTCGCCGACTACGGTGGCGCTCCTTCAACTGATGGTGCTGCTCATGACGCCGATACTTCCGTCGCCCCGTCCGTTGACTCCGTCACTCGAATCATTTCCGACGGCGACGACGACGCGGCGCCGCCCATTATCGTCGTCACTCCGACGGCCGCGCCAGCGCCGCCGACGGCCAAGCCCGCGCCGTCGTGGTCGCAGCCTCCGGCGCCGCAGCAGCCTCCGCCGCCGTGCTCGCTGCCTACGCCGCGGCCATCGTCTGTGTCGCAGCCTGAGCCAGCGCCGCAGCCTCCGCTAGCGTCGATTCCTGCGCCACCGCGCCCGCTGCCTGCGCCGCCGCCGCCGCCGCCTCTCCTGTCGACCTCGGTCGCTAGGGCTGCTGGCATCGTGCGCCGGCCGCAGATGCCTCCGGCGACGGTGACGCGTGACGTGCGGCTGGAGGGCTACAAAGCGCTCCTCGTGCAGCTGGAGCAGCAGCAGCAGCAGCAGCAGCAGCAGCAGCAGCAGGCGATCCAGCGTGAAGCGAAGCGCGGCCTCGCAAGCGACGGTGCCACCGATGACGACGCCATGTCCGAGACCACTCACGAGCCGTCAGATGCGACGAGCGATGCGGCGAGCGAGCTCGGCGCGAGCGAGGTGGCCAGCGTGGCGGGCACGAGCGACTCGTCCCTCGCCAGCCCGTACGTAGGCTGCAGCGCACCGCCGGCGCTCGAGCCGGCGCCCAACAAGATACGCCGCACCGTGCGCTGGGCAGCGGACGTCGTCAACGAGGTCCGCTACGCATCGCTGCCGCACACGACGTCTGAAGGGAGCGAGCCGCGGCTCACGCGCCTCGGCTCGCCAGCAGCCTGCTCCTTGCCGGTGTCCTCCACCGGCGCCGTCGCACCGTCAGAGTACGACCACCCTGAAGAGCAGGTGCAGCACGGTGCGTTCCAAGGCGTGCCAGGGGTGTGGAAGCCCGCAGAGCCGCCCGCAGCCGGTGCGGCGACCGGTACGGCGGCTGGGGCGGCCGTGCCCGCTCACGCGCACGCTGCCGACATGGCCGGACCGGCCGCCGGAGATCCGACCGCCAAGCGGCGCAAGACGATGCTGTCGTCGGCGATGATGTCGTCAGCGTCAGCGATGATGCCGTCGATCGGCTTTGCAACTCACGGGCGATAACGTTGGCGCCGGCGCAGCTCCTCACGGCCAACGATCAGAGACGAGCGCGAGCACAACCTGATGAGCGCTCTGCTGATGGAGCAGAGCGTAAGAAAGTGGCGAGCAATTGCCTCTTTAGACATTCCGTTCGGCGGATCCCCACCGAGAGAACTACGAATCTACGATGACCTTCCTTGATTGCATCCCCCATCAGGCGGATCCCCACTCTGAGAACGACGATGAGATTTCCTCAAGTGGATCGTGTCCACCGTCCTACACGATATCAGAGACCAGATTTCCAGCTCGCGTGTTGTGTGTAGCCAGAAAAGCCGAGGTGCAATAAACAATCAGGCCGGCCGCGGTAGCGCGACGGGAGCGGCCCGGCCCAGTGTCGGGATACGGGAAATAATAACAGTTTGATCCCCCCGTACACGTAACTCGTAAGCGTCAGATGCGTCCGGTCCGGTCGTAAACTCTAAGCGTCAGTCAAAAGTACAGTGTAAGCATCAGTCCAGGCAGCGCCATCTGACCGCGCGCCCCGCCCGCAGTCGGTGAGGGCGTGAGCGGCCGGCTACAGGCTAGAGGCTTTCACCTTTCAGGCGGGCGGTCAGCCGCGTCACGAGCCGGTGCAGCATGCGTGCATGCCCGGGTCGTCAGGCGTCAGGGGTCGCGAGGGTGACGGGTCGACGGCGCGTGTTGTCACCTGCATTATCCGTTGGATGATCCGGGAGATTTAATCTTGCAGATTTAATCTGTCACCCAGATACATTCCGCTCTTGTTCCGAGACGCGAGTCCCGCTCCCCTCCGGTGCCGCGGCATCTCGTCTTGCGTAGCGGCCGGTTGCGGCCGTGCGTCATGTGCGTCACCCCATGCACCCTTTGCTGCTCGCCTCCCAAAAGTCACGTTGGTAGTACCAGATATTGACAGCGTGCTTGCCACCGCGCAAGACGGGCAGCGCTTGGTGCTTGGTGCGCGTGTCCTTGACGCGCGGGTTCTGATCCAGTGCCGAGGGCCATAGGATCGCGCGCCCACGCTTAGCTTGCACCGTAAGCCCGATCTCGGGGAAGGCGGTTTCGCCTCCCTCCGGCGGATCGTCCAGGTACATCAAGAGTGTGAGTGCGCGCGGGCCCGCCATGAAATTCTCAGACCCTCCGAGGAAGTCCGAATGGCTCTTGTAGTACTGGCCCTCAGCGTATTCGAGCAGCTGCACCTCGGCATGCCGCTCGCCCATGCCGACGATTGGGAACGCGCGCGTAAGGAGGGGCTCCATCACTTTCCAGCAAGGCTGGCTCGCATGGCAGTGCGTCGAGGACGACGTGCGGTGCATCGAGCGCTTCCAGTCGCCATGCCCCTTGTCAAGCACCTCGGACGGTTGGTAGCCCATCTTCGCGCCGGCGGCCATGATCGCATCGGCCTCGCTTGGCTGGATGAAGTTGTCAAACTGTAGGATGAGCGGATCCTCGGACAAGACGCTTGGTTCGAGGAGGGGTAGGGAGAGAGCCTTGGCGCGAATCGAGGCCATTCCACCGGGCGGCACGCCCATCGGCACGTCGGGCGACGGGTCCCACGCACATCGGTCGACCTTTTTCGGCGCATTGCACGCGTTGCACGACTTTTTGCATTTCTCGAGCATGAAGGTAGGATTTTTGGAGCACTCGCCCTGAGAGCTCCAATACTCGCAATCCCTCTGATCCTCTTCATCTTTGCAATCGGGCGGGGTTGCAATGACCATGGGTGTGGGTACAGGCTTTGGCACGGGCTTTGGCGATGGTGGCGGAGTTGAGCGTGACGATGTGGACTGCTGCCGCAGCTTCGCCCCCCCGGCGTGAGCATCCTCAAACGACACTCTCGGAGGCTCCACGACGCTGCCTGACGCGCTTCTTGTTGGCGCTATAGCGAGAGTCACGGCCCCTGGTGGCGGCACGATCGCCACGTATGCAAGAGCGAGCAGCATCACCAGCAGCCAAACTGCCCAAGCATTCAGCGGATTGGTGGACGACAATTCCTTTTCCTTCTTCTTTTGCTTGGAAGAAGGCGCTTCTGCTGCTAGCGGGGCCGCGGCAGAGGATGACGTATGGTCGGACCTGTCGGTTTGCTTGGATTGACTCACGATCTTGTTGTTCTCCGGCTTCTTATTTTTCCCCATGATCTGTATGGCACGGTTGGACACAGCAGCGACACGCAATCGCTGTACTGTACCCCGTGATGTCGGGACGAAGACAAACACGCGAGCGTGCGTCGCGTCGCGTGCGTGCGCCCTTTGTGAGAGAGGGGGTTGGCCGAACTACCGGTACCAGGTATAATGGCAAACTTGAAACTTGAGTTTTGTCAGACTCAGTCTCTGCGCTCGATCAACACAAGTACAAAGTAGCACTCAAATTGTTGCTGGTGAGGTCGTGCTCTCCCAGCGCACAGGGTAATCCCTGCTCGCTGCCCGTAGATGCTGCTGGGCGGGATTGTGACAGATGATCAGGTGGGGGCTATATTGACATTTTGTGCTCTGCGCAAGGATGTCCACGCTGGTGCTGCCGAGCTGATGCACCGGTCAATCCAAGCACGGTCCTTTCCACTCTGGCTGTTGCAGTACAGTTTCCGATGTTCCTCTGCATGCTTGGCCTTAGCCAACACTTCCGTGGTGATGTTCTCATTGGGCCCGTACGCTGCTGTACTCTGTTGCATGCGTGCCGTCTGGCAGTCGCTCACGTTGTACACGTGACGGACGCCGTCACGCGGCCCACCAATGACGGCGCACCAATAGAACGGGCGGTTTATGAAGCCGTTCCTTTCCCTCCACCAATACATGCTGACGCCGTCGACGAAACGGTTCAAGACACTGGCCGTTGCGAGCCAAGTGGGCTCCAATAAGTGGGCTAGCTTCTCATCACGCCGGAACCGGCCAACACACCACCCTTTGGTGCCCGTGGGGTGCGGAAGGTGGACAGTCGAATTCCAAGCGTCAACCAGGTGGCCCTCCTCCACCAGCTGACGAAACGCGTGCATCACCTTCCTGTGACGTGTCGAACAGTCATCAGCCACCAAGAGAGCGCCGTCACTGGAGACGGTCAGCGCCGCCCTCATATCAAGGATAGCACCGTGCTCGTGATCACCATCCACAAACCACAGATCACATGGAGGTTGCATGTGCCGGCGGACCAGATCGGCATACAGCGGAACCTGAATTTGCGACTTGCCCTGGAAGAATTGCGTACGACCTGGATAAGCCCGCTCGAGCGCAGCTCGAGATGCATTCGAGTAAGGAAGAGAAAGCAGATCAAACTCAACGAGGTGAGTATCCAGCCCCTCGAGAAGCGCCACAGCAGAGTGCCCAGCATTCATGCCGATCTCACAGACTGTCTTGACAGACTGATTTGTCACCAGCCTTCGCAGCAGTGCAATCTCGGGACCAACCTGGCCGCTGTGGCCCATGTTACCCCACCAGCGCGTGATATCCCTGCCTTCCGAACTCAGCACCTGCTCGGCCACCTCTGTCGTCTGGCGCAAACGGAGCAAAAGTGTCGCATCGAGCGAAGCGCTGGGCTGCACTCTCAAGCTCGCGCAGGGCAGCGCCAGGTAGAGCCACGAGAACATCAGGTACGCGATGTGTACCCGTCGTGCGGGCCGCTGACGCTCAGGCATAAACCCTGATGAGTTGAGTTTGTGAGCAGGTGCACCGACCGACGCGCATTCGAGAGAGCCTGCCGCCCCCGCGGAACTCTCGAGGATGTTTTAGTTTGCGCACGCGTCGTGACGAGCAAATGTCGCGAATACATTCTCACAGGGACTGACTAATTGACGACTGTATGCCCACGACGCGGCTTGTCTCCTCTTCGAAGATCGCCCGCTACTCGAAGATCGCCCGCTATCGCGCGCCGAAACGCCCTTTGCTTTGGGCGAAGACGTCCGATTTCTTGGCCGTCGAGCGATGCCACCGGCACCGAAGACGCCCGCGCCATCTAAGAATCGTGGCCGTGGCACGGCGTCCGACTCGGTTGCTGCCGCCTCCAGCGTGGGCTCAGCGAGCGAACGAGTCGGCGCCCACGCCTCCTTTGGTCTTGCAAGTGATGCTTCCGATCTGCCATCGGGCTGGGGCAAGCATGATGATGAGGCAGACAGGTACGATTGGGGGGCGTCTGGCCACAAGCAGGACAACGGCAAAGAGGCCGGATCTGCAAAAGCACGACGAAGGAGCGCAAGCAAAGAGCTCACTGTTCACACTGACAGAATAGCTTCTGCGATCTCATACGGTGCTCGCGCAATGAGCTCGCAGGCGTCGAGCTCTAAACGGTCGCCGTCCGATTCGTTGGTTCTGAATAAGCACGAGGCCAGCCAGCGTTGGCCTGGCTTTCCTCTCTCAGAGCTCAAGGGAGCTGGATACCATGCCACACAGCTTCGAGCGGTCCAACACACCGCTGCGGACCTCAAGTCGGCCGGCTTCACGCTCGACGAGCTCAAGGCGGCGGGCTTCTCGGCTGAGGACCTCAAGAATGCTCACTTCCGCGCCGTCGAGCTTAAATCCGTCGGCTTCAGCGCCCAGCTTCTGAAAGAGGCCGGATTCAAAGCTGTCGACCTCAAAAACGCCGGATTCCGACCGCAGCAGCTCAAGGATGTTGGCTACACAGCCGGCAAAATGAAGTCTGCAGGATTCACGGCAGCCGATCTCAAGGAAGCCAGGTACAAGGCGGCGGATCTGCGTGAAGCGGGTTTCTCGCTCGTGGAGCTCAAGCAGGCGGGCTTCACGGCTCGTGACTTGCGTGAGGCGGGCTACCCTGCAGGCGAGCCGATCACAGTCGGCTTTTCGTTCGCGGAGCTCAAGGCTGGAGGCTACCCAACAACCGAGCTGCTGAGGGCCGCAGGGTATTCGGCGGCCGAGCTTATGACGCTTCGCTATACCCTCGCGGACCTCATTCAGGGCGGCTTCGGCGCAGACGACCTCGTTCCGCTCGGGGTGCCACTTGCCGAACTGACGCTCGTGGGCTATCAGCCAAAGGCAGCAGACCTAGACGCCTACTCGCTCAAGGTCGAGGTCAAGTGCAAATTGACGACGACGACAACAGAGGGCCCTGGTCGTTTTTTCAGCAGCAAGTTGACCACCGTCAAACTCAACCTGAGTCTAGCACAAATCCCGTTGGAGGAGCCCGATCTAGAAAGGATCTTGTTTGCATGAGCGTCTCATCTCCGTCAAGACTCAACGGACAACGCGAAAGAGCAGAGACGTTATTGCGGACGCCATCAGTAGGTGCGGAGGACTGCGACTCTGGCTACGGCCTGGCGCAGGCGCTCTCCGTCTCCGATCCGGACGCTTCTCTCTCTCGCCGCGAGGTGTCTCGGACATGACTGAGATCTGAGCGCCTCGTCTGTGCTCTGAGGCGTGACGTCTGACCACTTTGACGATCCCGAAGAGTCAAGAGAGAGCGTGCCCTCGGACCCCCCGCCGGGAGGACGCTCCTGCCCCCAGAGCGCCGCCCACGTTCTTACCACGTTCGACGAAAGGGATCGTATGCGCGGCCTGGGGAGCGCGTTTATTGAACACTCATGAAAAAAATGTGATTCCATTTCGGCATGCTGCCACTTAGACTGTGGAGTGTCGCGCTCGCAAGCGTGCCCCCGCAGGTTCGGGTCCGCGGACCGGCTCAGGCCGGCGGGGCGCCACGAATCGTTCTATGGTAGGAAGTTCCTAAACGCGCGGTCGGCGTATCATGTGGAGAATTGCTTGTTAGCAGCGAGCTGCTGCAGCAGCTCGGTGAGCTGCGCATTGTCCAGCATACGGCCCTCCATGTTCTCGAGTGACGGGATCAGCGCTTTCGCCTCCGCCGCCGTCTCCGGACACAGATTGCCGAGCTGAGCGACCTCAAAAGGCTCGAGGCCAAATGCCTCGAGCTCCCTGGCATTAGGGCGGTTGCGCACGCGGCGATTCGTTGATCAACTGAGGGCGGGCATGGGAGGTCCTGGGTGGCATGCGAACGAGGTGTTTGCGCGACGCACTTGCGAACTTGCACCACCACATGCTTGTCGCGGAACTGCTTCACCTGATTGACATACTTGTACGCTTTGATGAAGTCGCTCTTCGGCGCCTGACCCTTCGCCTCCATGATTTCCCGCTTCCGCTCGAGGATGAGCGCCACGTCAGCGTTCATGAGACATTTGGCTCGCGAGAAATCTACCAAAGGACCGCGCAAACGTCAGGAGAGACATTTGTCGCACGGCGTTGTTCGCCGCTCATGAGGCGCGCGAGCGCACCCTTCCCCAGTCGCAGATAAGAGGCGTCTTCCTCGTCCGCCGCGCGCCGTCCCGCAAGCGGTCCGCGCCCGGCAAACCCTCCCTCGTGGCTTGCACGCGCCATGAAGGAGGTTCACGCCGACGTCTTTCGTGCCTTCGGTGTGAAAAGGAACACCTTGAGAATTCTTCCACAATCGCCACCGAATTTGGGTCAAAACCCATTTGGCATCGCAAAAGTCCGGCATTCAATCTGGACGCAGCGTCACGCGGGCGCAGTGACCAGACAACGCGTCACCCGGCGCACTGTCACGCGTCAAAAAGCCCATCCTCAAGCACATCGAATAGCGAGCTAGGCTTTTCATCGTCCATCGTCCCGCGCGCCGCATCGCCTTCGGTTGCTCCTGTGCCTGCTCCTTCCGCACCTGGCCGGCGCCGCAACCGCTGCCGCTCGAGCTGCTTGCGCCGGGCAGCGGCGCCACGGTCGAGCGCACCGCTCTTGAGCAGCTCCTCGTGCGCAGCCTTGGCCGCGATCTGCGCCTTGGTGAGCCGCTTGTCGACGTCGGCCTGTATCGACGCGTCCCACTGCTCTTGTAAGTCGGAAGGCAACGCGTCCCAGAGCGGTCGTGAGAGCCCCGCGGCGCGAACCTGACGACGGTTGAACTCGTCGATGATGGCGGCGGCGGCATTGCGGCTCGCCTTGAGCTCCGTCACCATGAACTGGGAGGACACGACCGACGCGCCATACATCGCGCACGCTGTCGCGATGCCGTTGTCGCTTGTGGCCACGCGCACCTGATGAGGGAAGCAATCAAGGGCACGCAGAGGTCATCAGAGGTCATCAGAGGTCATCAGTCAACCTCGCTCGTGGCCACGCGCACCGGTCGACCCTCGGCGCGTTGTGCCTTCGTCTCACGCTCAATGTACGCGTCGGCGCTGTCGTGGGCGTAGACCACGCGCACGAGGCCGCTCGCGTACGTCTCCTCGCGATCCTTGCCTTCGACGCGGTCGGCCGCCCCGTTGGCATCGAAGACCACCACAGATTCGAAACGGCTGATCGTAAAGTCGGCCACGTCGGCGAGGAGCATCTCACGAGCCTCGAGGAGCTCGCCCTTCTGAAAGCGCTTCTTCAGCCGCGGCCACATGTTGATCACGTTGTACCCATCGATAAATAGCAAGGGGTCGCGCAAATCGACCTCAACGTCTTCGTCCACGGCTTTCGTGGTATTGCGATCGCCTCCCTCTTTGGCAATCTTGCGGAACGAGGTGCGCTTGGCTGGCGACGCCGGACCAGCCGCCGCCATCTTTTTGAAGGAGCGGACGATGGCAATTTGCTGCCGCACGCTCAGCACATTGCCACTTCCAGATACGGCACCGCCCTGCGTGATCCTGCCCGAGCGCGGTGCCACCTCTGGTGGTGCCATTGGCGGCCCAGGCGGCGGCGCTGGTGCCTTTGGCGGACGTGACTTTTTCCCATCGCCCTTTGCCATGCACACCGGTGCAGCATGGCAGCGCACGCAAGCAGCCGTGGGATGCAACCGGGGCGAGGCGCCTGCGATGCACAAGGCCGCCGTCGCCACACAAGAAAGAAGTGTGCTGCTGGTGCGCATGCCTTTAAGATTCTGTCGTGAACTTTCCATGATCCCTCGGTCAACCCAGCGAATGAAGAGCGCTTGCGACGGAGCTCTCTCCCTCCACAAGTATGACCCTTATTAGTCGAACTCGTCGGCCCCCGAAGAGCAAGGCCTTGCATGCTGCGAGAAATTTGCGCGTCGCTCGCGGGCTGAGGGATGGGCTTGCCGGTCGGTTTGCCACCGGGTTCGGCGCGGCGCCACGCTTCCTTGTGCGAGGACTGGTATGCGACCAAGCTCCAAATCCGCATGCCCAACGCCACCTGGCTCATTGAGGCCGCTCTCGATCGTCTAAACGCACGATGCATCTACCGTCGCAAGGCTGCCGGCCATGCTCGCGGCGGCGGCCTCGCAGTCCTGCTACGCGGTGGCGCCTTCCGTGGGTCAGAAACACCAGAAGTCAACCGCGCGGCCCAGATCGAGTGCGCACTCTCGGTCCAACGCATGATCGTACGTCCGTTTGCGGAGCTTGGCGATCGTGTAGGGGTGCGTGGTCTGCTTCTCGAACTCAGCTTCGCTCTGCTGCTCGTGAGGAGGCTCCTTCTCCTCCTGATCTCTTCCTCTCCTGCGCTACACACCCACCGGAACCAGCCAGTAACCAGCCTGGGGTATGAGTCGTGCCCTCGCCCAGGTCTTCCTCACCGTGTACGACGCGGACGTGCGCCGGCCGAGTGCGCTCGAGGATCTGCGACGGCCGTTCGGCGAGCACCTGGAGCTCATTACGACGCTCGATGCAAGCGCGAGCGAGCAGATCCTGAGCACGCTCGCTGCCATCCGGGCACTCCAGGAGCACTGCCGCCTGAGCGGAGCCGCGTACAAGACAGTCGTGATCACTCGGTACGACATGCGCTTCAAGACGAGCTTTGGGCCGATATTGGG
>Ga0209550_10001101_pt1 | contig 26055 bp, 16 predicted proteins | sample LauGreSuBDMM15SN_2_FD_187567 | JGI IMG/M metagenome (GOLD analysis project Ga0209550, IMG submission 187567) | Freshwater lake microbial communities from Lake Michigan, USA - Su13.BD.MM15.SN (SPAdes) (version 5) | ecosystem: Environmental > Aquatic > Freshwater > Lake | place: Lake Michigan... | reverse complement strand
ATTACTTGGATCCCAATGACCATCTTCAGGACGTAAGAAATTAGTTACGCCTAGGGCATTACTTTTTGCATTTAATGCTGCTCCTGATGAATCTCTTACAATTCCTAAATCTATTAGTGAAAATGAAGTATTAACACCTGGAACAGTAGCACTGTTTTCAGTTAATAAACCAGCAACAGCAACACCATATAAACGACCATTACTCAAACCAGCTTTTTCAATTTCCGTTCCTGTATTGGTTTTGGTTCCAATGTAGAAATAAACCTGACCAGGAGTGGCATCATCTGTACCCACAACAATGGTTTTGTTTTGAGCAACTGGTGAGGCAATTGAATTTTCCCATGAGAACTTACCTAAGTAAGGCAACTCATAAGTTGTACCTGCATTTGTTCCTGTAACTATATGTCCGAATGCTCTTCCTTCAGGTCCTGATTCTTCTCCATTCATGAAGATTCTTTCTTGTGTTCCTAAACCAGTTGCTGCATTATAGAATGCACTTACAGCTGATAAATCAGATGAACAGAAACGGTTGAATGCTTTTTTGCTTGTTGTATCTGCAGGGTTATATAAAGTATAACCAGTTCCATTCCATATATTAACTTTTTGGATCAAATCTGAACCACTAACTACGCTCAAATCAGATTTGTTAATTACCCATTTAGATACAAATGCACCCTTAGCACCATGTGCTCTGTTTACACCTAAAGTATTACCCAATTCATGACTAACTAAGAATGTAAAGGTTCCATTACCATTGTCGTAAGCACCTGTTCCATCTGCCAAGCCTGCCATCATGTAGTTTCCTACTTTATCGCCAGCTGTTAATATTGCAGTAGTTCTTACTCCTGGAGCAGCTGGTAATAAATAGGGAGATTTTGAACTGCTTGGTCCAGAATTTGGTACAATTAAACCTTCTTGTCTTGCGTTTAACAATTGGATTCTAAAGTCGCCTCTTATGCTTGTATCTCTTACATTATAAGGGTTTGCGGTAAATCTAGTAGCCATATATTCCGCAAATGCATCTTGCTCTTTACCAATAGTGGTAAATGTTGCTACACCAGGAACTTTTATAGCAGTATCCAAATTTACCCTAAAATTTGTATTGGCAGGGAAAGGATAATTATCTCCACCATTTGCCAAGAAATCTAAAGTAACAATTTTGTAGGTACGAGATGTATCACCAACCAATTTACCTTCTTTGGCAATGGTATCTATTTTATTACCTAAAGAATCGATAATAACTAGTGATTGAATTCTATTTCCAACAGCTTTGGTAGTATCATAACTAAAAGCAACACCACCAACTTGAGGAAACTGACCAGGAGTAGCACCAGGTATGGTTGCAGAAATACCATGCTCTAACAGCCTTTTTAAACCAGCTGCATTGGTTCTTAAAATCGACAAACCATTATTGAAACGCAAAGAATTTTCAATGTCTAATTGAGAGATATCGCCACTTTCTTTTCCTGCAGAAGGATTTGCTGAAGTTTTTTCTAGTATAGTTGTTGAACCAACAGCATTCACATTTCCAATAGCTGATCTAATTCCACCACCATTTTTGATAGAAACCTTTACCTGGTTATCATACTGGCGTGCATACCATAAATTGGCATCTGCAGATAAGTCTCCAAAATTAGTTTCTTCGGTTCTTACAAAGTTTCTTCTACCTTCTAAAAACACATTTGTTTTACCAAATTTGTTTCCATCTTTTGAATTAATAACCGAGGCAATAGCAGTAGTTAAAGTTCTAACTGCACCACCTTTAGTTCCGGGAGCAAAAGCAGAACTGTAATTACCCCATAAACTTGTTACCATTGCAGTATCGGCTGCATAAGCACCATTGATGGTTGAATCTAACGTGTTAGGCAATAACCTTCCCAATGAATCAAAATCACACACAAATCTACCAACATATTTCCACTCACTCGTTGTGTTCAAGATTGCCAATGGTTCATTATCATTATTAAGCGTAAGTATCGGATACTTATCAGCAACTGGTGTTCCCGGTCTGATCCTATCATTTCCATCAGCACAAAGGCTGTGCGATCCACCAGCAATAATGATGTCAACACCTTTTAACAATGGCGCCAATGCTTTTTCGTTTGCCAATTGTTGCAAATGACTCATTAAAATTATCTTATTAATGCCCATTGCTCTTAAAGAATCAATTACTGGTTGCAATACTGCTGCTAAAGCTGGCATATTATCTGAACTACCACCTAAAACTGTGGTGGCACCCGGTGATGATATTGAAGCCAACAATTGAGTTGTTGCACCAACAATACCTACTCTATCTCCGTTTAATTGAATGATAGCAGAAGGAGCAATTCCTTTTTTCTGCGCATTAGCAGTAATTGTAGGAGATGTTTTAAAACTATCTACTAACAAACGTTGGTTGGTTGTTAAATAGCTCAAGTTAATATCATTTGCAAAATTTAAATTGGCACTTAAGTATGGGAACTGAGCACCAATCCATCTTTTATCTGCACCATTGCTTCTAATATCAACACCAATAATGCTATTCACTTCTGGTGTTCCTAAATCGAATTCGTGGTTACCGAATGCAGAACCTTGAAAGCCCATAATGTTCATCATGGCAACATCAGTTCTTCCAATAGCAGCTCTTATTGCTTGCGTTCCGCCGTAATAAAAAGAAGCGGTATTTCTTAAAGGCGTTTGCATGCTGGGATCTTCACCAGCAGCAAGGAATGGACTAGGAATAAAACAATCTCCTGAAGCCAATTTAACAGTATTTAAATAGGTTCCTTCTAAAGTATCCAATACGGCAGCAAAATTTGGTGCATCTATTGGTGCATCAATGCCACTTTCCATATCTGAGGCATGTAAAATTTGCAAGGTGAAGTTAGTAGCAGCTATTTTAAAATTTTCTAACTTATTAGCACCCGACAATCTATAAGTAATTACGTGACTGTTATTGCCAGTAGCAATTGGAATTCCATTTGCCAATGGGCAAGTTTGTCCAAAATCATTGTCATTTGAAATGGCAATTGTACTATCATTAAGGATAGCAATACCCTCTGCTTTATCTAAAGCAGCAGGCCATCCATTTGCCAATAAATCCATCACCAAAGTTTTCTTTACTGCTTTTATTCCATAAGCAGCTAATCCTGCAGAATCAATTAAACCTTCCACAGTAGTAGTTCCACCATATAATCCAGAGTTGACAACTGTTGCTTGATTTATATTAATGGTATAAAGTCTTTTTATATCAGATGTGCCACGAGCAGCAGCATCTAAAACCAAAAAAGTACTATCATTAATAGCAGCCATATCTCCAATTTTCCAATCTTGAAAACGAATTTGATTGGCTCCAGTACCAATAATACCATCATTTAAATAAACAAACATACGTTGCATGTTTGTAACAGGGTCAATTTCAATAATTCTGTGTACACGTCCATTGTTACTACTATTAGGGTAATACAATGGACTTTGTATTGCTGCATAAATTTTGCCGTTAGGGGTAATTGCAATACCTTCAAATCCTCTATTATTTCTGCGGTATTTGAAGCATGTATCTATTTGCATATCCACAGATTGTACACCTGCTAAATTTGCGTAAGGGGTGTACCTAGTTAATAAAACACCACTTGAGTTTACTTTCCAGATGGTTGCTCCACCTTCATCACATAACCAAAAGTTACCGTTTTTATCTACAACAATTCCTTCTGGATCTATTCCAAAAGTATCTTTAAGAGTTGTTTTCAAAAGGAAATTAGCGCAATTCTGAACAGTGTCTGTAGAGGCAAGCTCACTTGCAGTACTTCCTAAACCTGTTGGATTAATAAGACCTGTAGCTCCTGTTCCATTTGGCCTTTTGATAGTTATAGTCTGTATGATTTGTACAGATGAACCTACCAAACGTATGCGATGAATTTTAGGCGCATATGTTGGAAAAGCGTACATTTTGTCGTAAGTAGGTCTGCAGGTTGATATATTTGCGTTTGCACAATCTATATTAACACCTCGATCAGACATGGTCCAGAATTCAGTACCATTCGTCCCAGGTATAGGATAGAGTCCAGAAAAACCAGCCTCTCTAAATGATACACCTAGAAAGGTTCCTATTGGCGCAGAGGAAGTGTTTTGAAAATTCTGTAATAAAGAAATTTGTGCTTTAGAATCTGATTTAAAAACCAGTAACAATAAAAGCAAAAAGACTGATTTGGAAAGATACTTCATAAATAATAAATTTTACCTATCAAAAATGTTGTTGCTATGTGTCTAAATTGTTAACGCTAATTAAACAAATAGTTAGGAAAAGAGATTTTTACAATTCGAAAAATAAAGTTAACAATTAAATAACTAAAAGTTAAATTTAAATTAATGCTACCCATAAATATCCAAAGATTTCACCTATCCCAACATTCCATCATTAACAGATTGCCCTCTTGGTAATGAATAGAAATTGTGCCATCAACTAAAGCTTCGTTGCTACTCCCCGATTTAAACCCTATTGCTAAATCTTCATTGTGAAGGTTGTATTTTAAACCCTTTGTGGTAATGCCTTTAACGGCTCCAATTGGAATCAAGGAGATAGGCGTTCCTTTCACATACCATTTATCGAAAGAGTTTGGCAAGCAATAAATTTTAGAATAATCATCGTACATCACCAAAGTTGCTTTATCTTTATACCTTACCAAATTTGTTACATTATTGATGGTATGATCTGCTCTCCTACCTGTAGCCCAAACAATATTTATAGCTTTGTGATTTCTACTTAACAACAAATCAATGCCTTTCTCTAAATCTGTTTTATCTTGATCTGGTGTATGTATAATTTCTACAGGTTGTTGGTGCGCCAAAAATTGCTCAGGATGATGCTCTCTGTCGAAATCTCCCAACACAATATCAATCTTAATACCTAGCTCCAAAACACGCTGCAAAGCGCCATCTAAGACCATTACTGTCGGACTCCATTCCAACAATTGGTTCAGCAAGTCCATGCTACAAGCTTCACCATTGGCAATGATTAATGCGGGTTCTTGTGTATCTCTAACTACGTGATGCGACGACATACTGCGAAGATGCAATATTTTTAGCAGCTAAGTACCAATCTTAGGCCAATTCTTTTTCGAGCTTTAATTCTCCAGCAAAAGTGGCTTTACTTGTACCAGAATATTGCATCACAACCACATTTGGTTCAGGCAATATTTGATTGGTTTTAATAAAATGACTTAAATTAAAACTGATAGGAAACACAATAAACCTATACAAATGTTGGTTCAATTTGAGCTCCGAAATTGCTTGTGATTTAAGGGTTCTATCTACCTCTTCCAAAAACATGGTTTTGGGCTTGACCTTAAAATGCAAGTAATAATCAATGGCTATTAACTCCTGTAAATACAAGTCATTTGGGTATTTATACAAACAAAATGAGGCCAATATTTCAAAGCTTTCATCGAGGGTATGTTTATGAAAATGGCTTCGCTGGCTGAACCAAGCGCCTAATTCAGAAAAGAACTGAAACATGCCACCTAATAACTCTGCATAAAGCATGGTGTGAATAGCACGTTTCTTGTTCCAATACAATTCCATTGCTTCTTCCAACATGGTAACTTGTATCAATTCATCCTTACTTAAATAATTACTCTCAAAAATTTGATAAGGTGGATTTGGATCAAACCGAAAACCATACTGCTCATATTTTTCTCGCACGGGTGTGCCTTTTAAAAACTTTAAGAAACCCAATTGCAACTCTGGTGGATGCAAGGCAAACACTTGCTCAAAGCTATAGGCAATGTCATCAATATAATCCAATGGCAGCCCAACAATTAAATCGAGGTGCATTTCTAAATAATCTTGCAATTGCAGAATTACTCCTTTGGTCTTTTCAAAATTCTGTTTCCTACTTACCTCTAAATTTGCTTTTTGATTTACGGTTTGTATGCCAATCTCAAAGCGGAATAAGCCTTTGGGGACTTTCTCTTGAATAAACTTGATGATATCTGGGTGCACAATATCTGCAGTGATTTCAAATTGAAACACATTACCAGACTTGTGGTGATCCAAAATAAACTGAAAGATATCTAAGGTAAAATCCTTTTTAACATTAAAGGTTCTATCCAAAAATTTGATCACCTTTCCATGCTCCATTAAGAACAACAAATTCTCCTTGATAGTTGCTGTAGGCAGGTACCTCACTTTATTGTCTAAACTCGCTAAACAAAACTCGCATTTATACGGGCAACCCCTAGAGGTTTCCATATAGCTTACTTTGTTTTTTATGGCATCGGTTGGTTCAAACAGGTATGGGTTAAAGTCGGCTAGATTATTGATATCAAAGCTTTCGGCCGAAGGGGTATATCTTACTTTTCCTTCCTCCTTGTAAACCAAATTTCCAATTTCTGAAATATTTGGATATTGATTTAAAAATTCTGCAAAAGGAATTTCACCTTCACCAACAATGATAAAATCTACTTCTGGTAACTTAATTACATCATTCCAATCATAGCTCACTTCTGGTCCGCCGAGCAAAATTTTAATGCCTGGATTTATCTCTTTTAAAAGCCTTGCTACAGCTAATGTTTGGGTAATGTTCCATATGTAGCAACTGAAAGCCACTACTTCATATTCTTTGCATGCTTTGGTAATTTCATTGGGGTCTTCCTTAATGGCAAATTCCTTCCATTCTAAACCTTTGTGCTTTTGGTTCAAACCGTAAAGAATACGAATGGCCAAATTCATGTGAATATATTTGGCATTGAGCGTAGTTAACAAAATGTGCATTATCAGTTTGGCGTTAATTGGCGGTAAAAATCTAGTTTCTTTTGAATAAGCACCTTGTTGTCGTAATTTAACCTCACCAAATTTGTTGCATTGTTTCCAATTCGTTCAATTTCACTTGTATTTTTAAGAAGGTATTCTATTTTCACTTTAAATTCATCGGCGGTATTGGCAATGAGAATATGTTCGCCATCAACAGCGTCAATGCCTTGCGCACCAAGACTTGTAGACACAATACACTTACCCAAAGCCATGCCTTCCATGATTTTTACTCTGATACCACTTCCCGAAAACAATGGAACAACCATGATTGCCTTTTCGTTCATGAGTTGCATGGCACTGTCTATTTCACCGAGAATTCTGATATTGTTTTGGTTATTGTAATCATAAAATTCTACAGGAAAATTTCGGCCTGCCAAATAGAAATGTAAAGTTGGGTAATCCAACGAAATATCGGCCCAAACCTCTTGTATGAACCAATTCATGGCCTCCTGATTTGGCAACCAATCCATGGAGCCCAAGTGAAAAAGACTAGGCATTTCTAGGTTTTCATTGTTAATGATTAACTTTTCTGTGTTTACCCCAAAAGGAAAAATACCTACAGGAATTTTGCAGTTATCAGTACACATGGTATCAAAATCTGTTTGCGTAAAAACCGTAATTCCATCAAATTGGTTCAGCATAGAAAGCTCGTATTTTTTTAACCTTGAAGCCAACAACCTCAGATAAGAGTGTTTAATAATATTGCCTTGATGTTGCGCTAGATTTTCCCAAATTTTGTATTCTATGTTGTGCTGGCGTAAAACACAAGGAGCCTTGCTATTTGCACGAATGGCGGCTAAGTAGGGAGCAACAAAAATACTTTCAAAAACTATTACATCAAATTCTTTGGACTTACAAATATCAATGAGTTGCTTTTCAAATTCGTCGCTAATAAACCTGTCTACATGGTAGGAGCGTTTGCTAAATAGGTTCAATAAGGCATCTTGCGCTTTGATCCTATTGTCGATATAGGTCAAATGAATGTCTGCCATAGCCTTTACATGCTCTGGTAAAGTATCGTAATCAATAAAATGCTTTTCGGTATTTAGGGCAGCCATGGTAAGCTCAACCCCAGCTTCTTGGTAACCTTTGCTTTCATTGAAATTTGCCAATGCCCCGCCGTCTTTAAGCGGCCAAGGGAAGCGATTAAATATTTGAAGGATTTTCATTGATGAAGCAAAGTAAGCGAAAAGGAAGGAGAAAGGGAAGAAAGGGAAGAAAGAGAAGGAGAAAGAGAAGGAGAAAGGGAAAGAGAAAGGGAAAGAGATGGCGGAAGGGATAGGGAGATTATTGAAATGTCTTTTATCCATTTTGATTTTTAAATATAAATGTTGACCTTCGAGAAAATGCTACCTAAAAATATTAAACTCGAGAAAAGCTGGGGGTATTATTACAAGAAGCTCCAAAAATTTGAAAAGGAAAATGGGCATTGCAATGTACCCTTTGAATGGGAAAATGATCCTGAACTTGCCTATTGGACAATTGTTCAGCGCACCTCTAAAATTAATTTAACTAAGGTTCATTTTAGGCTTTTAAACCAAATCAACTTTGATTGGAAATTTGAGGATACAAGTTGGGAGGGGATGTATAAGCGACTAAACAACTATTACCTAAAACATTCTCATGTAATGATTGACCTCAAGGATATTGAGAATAGCGGCTTAAGACAATGGTTCTTTAAGCAAAGGTGGTCGGTAAATACACTTGGAAAAGAAAGAAAGGAGCAATTAAATTTCTTTTTAAACAAGGTTCAAGGGTTAAATTTTAGGGATGTAAAATGGGATTTGCGTTACAATGAGTTGATTGAATTTAAAAAGGAACATGGCCATTGTAGAGTGCCACAATCTTATAAACTAAACCCTCCCCTTGCCAAATGGGTTCATAATTTAAGGCGCAGACCAGAGCAACAAAATGAAGAACGAATAAAGCGTTTAAATGCCTTGGAATTTGAATTTGGCAGGTGGGAACCTACTTGGCAAGAAATGTACCAACAGCTCATTGAATTTAAAAAAATAAATGGGCATACTTCGCCAGGTGCCAAGGCTTATCCAGAAATAGCATTTTGGGTTATTTCACAGAGGGTATTAAACAACAAAAAAATATTATTAAAGGAGCGAAAAAAATTGCTAAATCAACTAGACTTTGATTGGAAACCGATGCAATCTAGGTGGATTAAACAATTTGAAGGACTCAAAAAACTATACATTCAGTATAAAAAGAAAATTCCTTATCAAATTATAAAGGATTTAAATTACGAGAATTGGATATATGCGCAACGGGTTTATTTTGAAAAGGGAAAACTTACAGCAGCCCAAATTAAACTTTTAGGTTCCTTGAACATTGATCTTCACAGAAAGCCGATAACAGCTTGGGAATTGATGTTTGAGGAGTTGATTCAATTTAAAAAGAAGTTTGGGCATTTTATGGTATTTAAAAAAGAAATCAAGAAGGACTATAAAAAATTGGCCGGCTGGTTGGACATGCAGAGAAGGTATAGGAAACAAGGATTGCTATCTCAAGAAAGAATAGACACATTAGATTCCATTTCATTTATATGGGACGGCGAGGCGGTATACGATCGTAAAGGCATTGCTAGGCCGCGAAAAAAAAGAGGGTTTTAGGGAGGGGTCACTCCTGCTCCCACTGACTATCAGGCAGGAGAATTTTAAGCTCAGTACGTCTATTAAGTTGGTGCTCTTCCTCCGTGCAACCAAAGCCATTGGAACAATTATTTATAAGGCGGGTTTCGCCGTATCCTTTGGCTATAATTTTGTCTTTTGGAATACCTTTGGCTATAATATAATTCACACAACTGTTTGAACGACGTTGGGATAATTTAATATTATAAAAATCACTTTCTCTGCTATCGGTGTGGGACGACAATTCAACAACTCATAACAGAATCATTTTTTTCATGTTTTGTTGGGATATTTTTTCTTAGTATTTGTTTGGGAAAGGGTAATTCTATATAATAGGTAAAGCGGTGCCGAAACTCAATAAATATCAAACTATAACAAAATGCAGCTTTCATTAAAATGGCTATTGATGTATTGAAATAGTATTTAGTCATTTTTGCACTATGATTTTTTTGTTTTCTCTTGCAAAGCCAAATATTGGTTGGAGAAGCAGCAATAGTTTTTTCATGTGCTAAAATAATTTTGTACAAAGACACAATATTTTTTTGTCAACTTGGGTCAATGGCTTGGCGCTTAAAATATTATTGTCCTTATTTGTCGTAACATTTTTAGCCTATGTTAAACCAACACAAAATCCTGCGGGTATTTAAGCTCATTTCATTGTTGAAAAAAGCACCCGCCAAATCTACACGTAACATTTCAGTTATGCTTGATATTACTGAGCGATCGGTATACAGGTATCTTGATTTAATGGCCGAAATTGGGTTTGATGTACAAAAAGATAAAAACAACAAGTATTCTATTTCCATTGATGATGATGGAGCAGATGATTACTTTACCCTAGAAGAAGCCACGCTTATTAAAGAGCTAGTGTTAAGCAGTGCAAAAAACAGTGCATTGAAGGACGGAATCTTAAAGAAAATTTTTGTTAAATCGGAAATAGATTTAGAGGCAAATCACATTATCAATGCCAACAATAGCAAGCTGGCAGCTCAAATAAACGAAGCCATAGCGCAAAAAAAGCAGGTTGTGTTGCAAAAATATTTTTCTGCCAATTCCAACAATATTAGCAATAGAATTATTGAACCCATCAAGTTTACCAATAATTACCAAATGCTTTGTGCATACGAATTGGCTAGTAAGAAAAACAAGCTCTTTTCCTTAGAAAGGATTGGTTCTGTCATGATTACAGATAAACATTTCGAGTGCGCTGAATCGCATCGTTTTGAGCAACCAGATGCCTTTGGATTTGCCAACATTGATGACCAAAAATTAAAGGTTGATTTGTTACTAAACCTAAGAGCCTATGTGATCTTAAAACAAGAATATCCTATGGTAATCCCACACATTAAGGCAGACAATAAAAACAAAACCTACCGATTAACGCTTGAAGTAAACAACCTAAAGCCAGTTACACGTTTTGTGCTCGGCTTTTTAGATGAAATTACCATATTGGGTTCAGATGATTTCATAGAACACCTCAGAGCCTTTGTAGGGCGGCTGTATGAGAACAATAAAAAGGCACTAAAGGTTGCTAGAAAAGCGTGATGGGGTATAAATAGTAGCATCCAACCAATGAGCATAAATGTAATTCAACAGAAAGAATGAGAACCGCAATAATTATATTGAGTTTTATCGGAATAATAGGACTTTCAACTGCACAAAAAACATTTAAAAGCCTAAAACGCTATTCAATGGTTATTCCGCAAGGATATGAACAAATAAATAAAATTGGAAGCAATGTTGACTTTACTGGAGTTTCACCAAAAATAATTAATCTGGGTATAAGTCAAATTGAGGTTAGAAATTTATAATATATTTAGAAGTATAAAATTTAATTAGTTGTAGCATGTGGTATAGGATAGTAGAAATAGGCAGAGCTGTTTTGGATAATGGGGAGCTTGTTCGAAAGTTAATTTCACTTAGCTGGGACAAGCTTGAGGTGCATGCAAACGAAGGATACAAATGTGCAAAATGGTGTTTAAGCGAGCATACAAATATTGGCAGGTTTTTACCCGAACAAAATGATTAAGTTAAATATATTGATGCAAATAGACAGCCTCACCGCGGGTGATGGAATAAATAAATTCACGTTATTTGAATCAATATGGTTTTGGGTTTTTCTCATTAAAGCATTGGAGATAATATTGGTTTTAATAAAATATTTTAAAGACAAGAAGAAGCTTGCTTTAAGTAATGCTGAATCAAATGACGAAAAAAAGGTGTAAGTAAATAAATCCACGCAAACATCGTGGCAGTAAGTGGTTATTTCTCTCTTTCCCTTCTCTTTCTCCCACTCGTGCACCTAAAGGGATTCGAACCCCCATCTTCAGAACCGGAATCTGAAATTCTATCCATTGAACTATAGATGCATATAAAGGCTATTGGCTTTTGGCCTTTAGCTTTTGGCTTTTTTTAGAACATTTACCCCCATCTTCAGAACCGGTCCGCTAACTAGCGGACTATCCATTGAACTATAAGTGCAGTTCGACAAGCTCACCGCAGGCGCAGTGGTTTATCGTTAATCTGATTTGCCTTGCATCTTCCTTGGTCCCCGAATCCTTTTTTAAACACTGAAGCTTTGGCCTAGGTGGTTGACGCAGGCACATCTTATCCTCTCGATGCATCGGGATTTCCCTATCTCCACATCTCCCTAACTCCACATCTCCCTATCTCCACATCTCCCCAACTCCACATCTTCTTCCTCCTGCTCTTGCTAAAAACTCAAACTGATTAAGCTGCGAAGATAATAGAATTATTGGAAGTGAATATGTGCTTAACTAATTTAAAATTAAGGTAGCCCAATAAGCTGATTTTTACATTTGACCCCATCGGGGACACATGTTTATAGCACAAAAATTACCCTATAAACATACGACCCCGATGGGGTCGAACAATTATTCTTTACCAAATTGATTTTTAAAATAAGAATTAAAACCAATTCATGTAAGTTTAATAAGCTACATTCGAATAACCTTATTTCAATTTTGTTCTACTATTATGGCCATAAGACTATTTCTGTTTCTACTGATAAACTTCGCAGCGCTTGCCCTTGGCGGTTTAGCCACCAGCGATGGAGTTGTTTCTTTGTGGTATCAAAATTTAAATCAGGCTCCGTGGACGCCGCCAGGTTGGGTGTTTGGAGCGGCATAGACCTTCATCATGATTACCTTTTCTGTTTACATGGCCTATTTATGGCCGAAGGTGAAAAACCACAAATTGCTCGTAGCACTTTTTACCTTGCAATGGATACTGAATGTTGGCTGGAATCCAATGTTTTTTAACTACCACCAAGTAACAATTTCGTTGGCAATAATTACGGCATTAACGCTGCTCTTAGCAGCCATTATGATTACATATTACTCGGTAAGCAAAAGCAAATCCTTATTGATTTTGCCCTACTTCTTGTGGTTGCTCATTGCAACTTCCTTAAATGCTTATATCTATTTATACAACTAGTGAAAAACAACAAGCTTTTGCTTGCTGGTTTGGCTTCCGCAAACGGTTTGAACCAAATAGATGCCGCTTTCAATTTGTGAAATATTGATTTGCTCCTTGGTGATTCCTGCTGGCAAATTTTTGCTCATGAGGTTCAATACTTCCTTGCCGTTTAGCGTAAATAATTTAATGACTGTCTCACCTGCATCCAATTTATTCAACTCAAGGTTCAAATAATCTGAACTAGGATTAGGGTAAATGGATAGGTTCAAACCGATATTTAACTCATTTAAACTGGTAAAGCCTTCTTGATATACACGTAAGGTACTTAATTGGGTTAAATCGCCTCCTTTATGGCCATCTTGGTTTGAATTGAAAGCACCATAGAATACAACCTCTTTTGTACCATCAGTTGGAGCGATCCAATTGAATTCCCAAACTGCCATGTTTTGGCCTGGTACTCCAGCTGGTTTGTAGGTAATATACTTACCATTGCCATTAATTTGCGTTCTGCCTGTATCTGTCACAACTAAGGTGCCAAGCATTCTGCCATCAATGGCTTGTGGCGAAATTGAAAAGCCAAATCGGTTATGAGATAGCGAAGTATTGGTTGCTGTAATTTTATAGGTATTACCAGGTTTAAATCCTGCAGTTGGGATATCTGAGGTAATCCATTCTATCACTGGCGTAGCGGTGCCACCATGACAAACAGTGCAATTTTTTAAGCTATCGCCTGGTGATCCGGTAAAACCAGGATTGGTGCCATCTGCCCTTTTGTTGAGGCTCTTGGTATCGAACGACTGAAGCAAAATAAGGCAGCAAGCACCAAATAAAAATGTGTAGATGATTGATTTCATGTTATGTTATTTATATCAAACATACTACAAATTGCCGAATATGAAAAAAATATTGTAAAAAACGCTCTCCTCAGAAAATGGCAAAAAAAAGGGCAACCCATGCGGATTGCCCCTTTTTGAATATAGAAATGAAAATATTATCTCACAATTACCAGGCGAGTATTAACTGTTGATTCTCCAGAGTTAATTCTAACGAAATAAACTCCTTGAGGCAATTCAGTTGTTCCTAAAGTAATTTGGTTTGAACCAACACTGTATTTAGCAACTTCAGTTCCAACTACCAATTTACCTGTAATGTCTAACAATTGAACTGAAACCATATTACTTGAATTTAAGGTAAATGAAACATTCACTAAATCACTAGTAGGATTAGGATATACAGCGTAGTTAGCAAAAGCACCATTTACTTCTGAAATTGAAGTTGGAATAGCTTTGATAGTTTTAGTAACTGAATCTTTACCATAAACATGCTCAGCAACTAAAGATACTACGTAATCACCTTTTGTTGTATAGCTATGAATTGCATTTTTTGTAACTGCTGTTGCGCCATCGCCAAAATACCATTTGTAGCTAATAGTTAATCCTTTTTCAACTGTGGTATTGGTGAAAGTAAATTCATTTGAACCAGTGGTTGTATTTTGAGTAAAAGTAAAATCTACAACTGGAAGTATGCTTAAATCATTTATTACAACAGTTTTGCTGGTAGTTGCATTTCCACATCTGCTCTTAGCTACCAAAGTAACTGTATAAGTACCATTAGCAGGATAAGTAAAGCTTGGGTTCATAGCCGATGAAGTATCAGCATTACCAACTACACCAAAATCCCAGAAGTAAGTGGTAGCATTTGAAGAGCTATTTAAGAAATCAACTTTTAACGTAGCTGAGGTTGCAGGTGCAGTAAAACTTGCAGTTGCACTAGGGTTATTGATTGGTGAAGATGCATAAGTTTCTGATTGTGGGTTAAAATTACACCAGCAATTTGTCCAGTTACTATCAGGGTTTGAACCCATAGCACCGCGGAAACTTGTAGGAGTAAAATACGAATCAGAAATTTTTGAACCTGTAAATGAAGCACCAGTTGAAGCAGGCGAACTAGCTGCAGGAGCAAATACTGGATTGGTATAATTAAATGGATCAACCAATACACCAAATGCAGATGCTATTGAATCGTTTGAATTGGCAAATACTTTGCTTCTTGTTAATGCACCGTTCGATCCACCTGTACTAGTACCATTGATGGCTCTCAAATTACCAGCCAATATATTGTTCTTAAACAACAAAGTATCATTTTGATGTTTGTTTACACTTCTAGCTCCATCAATAAATACACCATCAGGGAATCCCATGATGATTGAATTGAATAAACTCATTTGAGAATTTCTTCTGATACGAGCTCCGTTTTGGAACGAATTAGAATAAGATAATGGAGTACCATTAGCCAAAGGACCTAAAACCGTTACATTTGAGAAAGTAGCATCTGTGTATGGCTTAGCTTCTGTTCCTGTAGCATCGTTATCAGATTCAAAACCATTAGTAGTTGGGCCTGAACCAATATCAAACAATGCTGAGTCGCGTTGTACAATAGCAAACTGTATTTTACCACTGTAACCAAAGTCAGTATCCAAGTCATCATCTACATTTCTATGAGAAACTAAGTATTTAGCGTTTACATTACCACCAAACCACTCAAAACCGTCGTCATCAGCAAATGAAACTTGAATGTATTCTAAGGTAGTACCTTTACCTACACCGCCCATGGTTAAACCATTGATTTCGTTACCTGGAGTAATTACGGTACCAGCATATTCAATACGTACATATTTTAAAGAACCAGAACTGTGGTTGTCGTCGTTACCGCCATACAAAGCATCACCAGCTGCATTGTCCAAATCGCCTTCTACAGCATTTTGTATACCTGCTTCACCTGCTGCTACCGAAGCACCAGGACAAGTTGTACAATCTGTAGGTCTGTTGATAATAGCTTTACCCAAAATTACCAATCCACCCCAATCGCCTTTGTTACGAGTACCAGCAGCTTTAGATGAAGTAAATACAATTGGTTGATTTTTGGTTCCATTAGCAATAATGCTAGCATTTCTAGTAATAATTAAACAAGCTTTGTTTGCACCACCTTTGATGATAGTACCAGGCTGAATGGTTAAAACAGCATTGTTCTTTACATAAGTATATCCGTTTAATACATAAATTGAATCATTGTAGAAAGTTGTATTACTTGTAATATCGCCAGTAATTGCTCTTACTGGTGAAGCTATACCTGTAACACTAACCTGACGGCTAGTTGTATTAACACAAGTACCATTGGTAGCTGTTAATGTAACATTGTAAACTCCATTAGCTAAATAAGTATGTGAAGGACTTGTATTGGTTGAAGTATTTCCTTCACCAAAATTCCATAAGTAAGTAACTCCGTTTGTAGAAGTATTTGTAAAATTAACCAAACCAGCAGCACCGTTAGCAGCTGTGAAATTTGCAGCAGGTGTTGGGTTAACTGTTACTAAAATACTATCAGTTAAAAAACAACCAGTTACAGTATCAGTAACAGTTACAAAATATTTAGTAGTAACAGTTGGGTTAGCAGATGGTCTTGCAGCAGTAGCAGAACTTAATCCTGCTGAAGGAGTCCAAGATGCTTTCATGCTTCCTGTTAAAGTTTGTCCAATAGTTAAAGACCTTCCTGAGCAAATTGCTGAATCTTTTCCAGCATCATAAACCAATGGCATATTATTGATATTACCTACTGAGTAATCAGCGGTTTGAGGATCAAAATTACACCAGCATTTTGTCCAATCTGAAGAACCCATTGCACCTCTGTAAGTGGTACTTTCAAAAAATGGATCAGAAATTTTTGTACCAGTAAAAGATGCACCAGTTAGCGCAGCAGATGAACCAGCAGGAGTAAAATTAGGGTTAGTATATGCAAATGGATTTGCCAATACACCTGTAGCAGAGAAAATTGAATCATTTGCGTTTGCAAATACCTTTGCTCTGGTCAATGGTCCGTTTGAACCACCAGTTGTTGTTCCATTAATTGCTCTTAAATTTCCGGCTAAAATATTGTTCTTAAATAACAAGGTATCATTTTGATGCTTGTTTACACTTCTAGCACCATCAATAAATAAACCATCAGGGAAACCCATAACGATTGAATTAAATAATCCTATTTGAGAATTTCTTCTAATACGAGCTCCGTTTTGAAATGAATTTGAATAACCTAATGCTGCACCATTGGCTAGAGGACCAACAACAGTTACATTAGAAAATGTTGCGTCTGTGTATGGAGTAGCTTCAGTTCCTGTTGCATCATTGTCTGATTCAAAACCGTTTGTAGTTGGGCCTGAACCAATATCAAATAATAGAGAATCTCTTTGTACGATAGCAAATTGAATTTTACCACTGAAACCAAAGTCAGTATCCAAGTCATCATCCACATTTCTGTGCGAAACTAAGTATTTAGCATTAACGTTTCCACCAAACCACTCAAATCCATCATCATCTGCAAATGAAACTTGAATGTGATCCATGTTTGTTCCTTTACCAACACCACCCATGGTTAAACCATTGATTTCGTTTCCAGGAGTAATTACTGTTCCTGCAAATTCTATTCTAACATACTTAAATGAACCAGAGCTGTGGTTGTTGTCAGTTCCACCATATAAGGCATCACCAGCAGCATTATCTAAATCACCTTCTACAGCATTTTGAATACCCGCTTCACTTGATGCTACTGAAGCACCAGGACAAGTAGTACAATCTGTAGGTCTGTTGATAATTGCTTTACCAAGGATAACAACACCACCCCAATCGCCTTTGTTACGCAAACCTACTGCTTTCTCTGAGGTAAAAACAATTGGTCTTGCCAAAGTTCCATTGGCTTGGATACTACCATTTCTGGTAATAATTAGCGTAGACTTATTACCAGCTTTACCTTTAATAACAGTACCAGCTTGGATAGTAAGTGTAGCATTATTTTTAACAAACACATAACCATCTAGAGTATATATGGTATCGCTAAAAAAAGTAGTATTAGCAGTTATAGCACCGCTGATGGTTCTGGCCTTTTGTGCCAGCGAAAACAAGGAAATTAAACAACCCAAAACTAATAGGTTAAACTTTTTCATATAATTTAAAAATTAATGCATCAAAATTAGCTCGAATTTGTTGACTCAGAGTTAATTTAAAGTTAATAAAATGTTAAGAGCGGTTATAGACATAAAAGCAAAAGGCCTTAATCATATGTGATTAAGGCCGTTTGCTTACTTTTATGAAAGTTAAATTACTACTTATTAATTTAAGGAAAATTTAACACAAAATTAAAATTTATAACTCACACTTATTGAAACATTGTAACCCATTTTGTACCTAAAAACTACATTATCCATTTCTAATCTTTGCTGACTAGTTGAAACGCCAGTATTCACCAACATCTCTTTATTGAAGTTATCCAATTTTCCATTGTCGTTGTTATCTTGATAGAAAACTAAATCTTGAGCCAACAAATCATTGATTGAAAATTTAACTTCTAAACCTTTAACAATTCTTTTTGACACAGAAAAATCAACAACCGTTCTTGGGTTCTCCCATAAATCAGGAACCTCGCCATTCTTTGCCCTAACAAAAGAAATTCTTCGTCCTACCCTATTCACAAATAATGCAGCTGATAAAGCTGATTTTGGCTCATAATATTGCAAACTTGTGTTCAATATATAAGGTGATTGACCTTGTAATGGTCGTGAACCAAATTTACTCAACGAAACTGATTCGTCTAAAACTACCTTTGAAACTATATAAGCATAGTTACAAGTAAACGACATGTTTCTCATCCATTTGGTATCCGCCCATTCGTCTACAAAACCAAAGTTTTTCCTTACCTCCAACTCAAATCCGTAATTATTGGCTTTTGCATCACTTGAATAGCCTTGTGTTGCATCACTACCAATAAACTCATATACATTTTCGATAGGATTTTTGAAATCTTTATAGAATAATGAGAACGACATCAATTGTCCTTCACCGGGATAGTACTCAAACCTTAAATCATAGTTTTGAATCCTCGATCTTACCAAAGAAGGCTTACCAGTTACGACTGTGTTTAAATTAAAATCGAAAAATGCGAAGGGTGCAATTTCACGAAACTCAGGACGTGCAACCGATTTAAATGCCGATGCCCTTATGTTAACTTTCTCAGTTAATTCATAAGTTAAATTTATTGAAGGCAGCCAATCATTAAAGATGGTATCACCAGAAATTGGCTGAGGCGGGTTACTGTTTAACGCGAACGAATTTAATTTTTGGTTATAGGATTCAAATCTAACTCCATATACCGCTCTTATTCTGCCATAAATTCTTTGGTCGAGCATTAAATAACCTGCCTTTAAATTAGAGCTAGCCGTATAAACATCTTGCGCACGAAAATCTTCGTCAAAATAAAAATTCTCATTGTATTTATTACTCAAGAACATGGTATCTAAAGAACCTTCTAAGAATTTGTTTCTTTCTAAACCTGATAACTTTAAAATTGGGGCAAAAGCACGCGCTTCAAAATCTCTGCGTCTGCTTTGAATAAATCCACCCACTTTAGCTTCTGTTTTTACTTTCTTTCCTGAGGCAAATTCCAACCCTCTTGATAAATCTACACCTGCGCTTTGAATTACCTCATTTAAGCTTGAATAAAATCTTCCCATTTGGGTAATATCAGGATTACTGTTGGTAATCTTGGCAGCATAGGGCGTATAAGTTCCAGTTCCGGCATCAATGAGGGTAGAGAAAGTTGAGAATCTCCTAAAATCAGGTATTTGTCTATCAATAATATTGTTATTCAATACCCACTTAACTTTAGTTTTATAGCTTGTTAAATAGTGCTCACCAATTAACTGAGAAGTTAATAATTTACTTTGAGAGAAATTATAATAGGTATTTCTAACCAGTGGCATCTGCTCGCTGGTATAATCATCAAAACCAGACCTTAGGATAGTTTGATCTTCTCCATTAATTGTATAAGCGTTTTTAAAACTAATCTTGTGGTTATTACCAATTTTATAACCAAAGTTAGCCATAATTCCCATTAAGGTTTCGTTCTTGGTTATGGTATCTTGGTAACTTCTTGTAATTTGGTTGTCGTTCGCATCAATTGGTCTATTGAATTGATTTCTTTCAACATAAGAATTCTTCATTGAATTACTGTAACTGGCAGAAATAATAAATCCAAAATGATCTTTTTTTCTCAAAGTATAACTGTTACCTCCGGCCAATTGAAAGGAGTAGTTTAATGGCAATGAACTAATTCTTTGCGTTTTCCAATCGTCGTTGAACTTCTGGCTACTATTAATTTTATCTTCAATGGCTTGGCTATTATATGACCCTCTTTCAGGTATACCATTAGGTATGGTGCGGGTACCATCGTCAACTCCTAACCAATCTGTTTTACCTCCATTGTAAGTATTACCTTCTTTAAAAGTAGAAATGCTATGGTATGAAACTCCAATTGAGCTTGAAGTAAATTTCTTATCTGGAATATCTTTTGTGTTGATAGTAATTAAGCCTCCTGAAAAGTCCCCTGGTAGATCAGGTGTAGCAGATTTGTTGATTACCATATTGTCCAACATATTAGAAGGAATAATATCAAATGAAAATGCTTTTCTATCACTCTCCGAACTTGGCAATGGAGCACCATTGATATAAGCGGTGTTGTATCGGTCGTTTAAGCCTCTTATAATTGCAAATTTATTGTCTTGAATAGAAGCACCACTTACTCTCTTCATTACATCACCGGTAGTGGCATCAGGGGTCTTCTTAATCATATCTGCCGATACTCCATCTGAAATAGAGGTGCTTTTTTTCTGTTGAATTAGCAAAGCACTTGCTGTTTCCCTTTTCAAATCAGCCTGTATAACAACTTCGTTTAACTCTTTTTGAGATTCTTCAAGGCTAATGGAAACGCTGGTATTCTCTCCAGACTTAACCTCAATGCCTTTCAGCGTTTTCTTTGAATACGAAACATAACTAGCAATTAAATTGTATAAGCCAGGTTTTACATTACCAATTATAAAATTACCTTCATAATCTGTTGCTCCACCAAAGCTTGTACCTTCAATTACAATTGTAACTCCAATAAGCTCTTCCCCTGTTTTCTTGTCAATTACCTTGCCTAAAATCTTACCATTAGTCTGAGCCAATGCAGGCAATGCCATTGAAGCTAAGAAAATGAATGCCAGTAGTTTTTGTATTTTGTTTTTCAATTCCATGTCATTTAAGAAATTGGGACGAAAATACCTTTGAATCATTACCAAATTGTTACCAACCTGTTAGAGTTATATTAATTCAATATTATGCGAATGAAAATAGTGCTGAAAATCAATTAAATACAAAATTGAATTCTATTATTTGATTATCCCTAGCTCCTTACCAACCTTTTTAAAGGCAGCAATGGCCTGATCCAAATGATGACGCTTATGACCTGCACTAATTTGAACGCGAATCCTGGCCTGACCTTTTGGAACCACTGGAAAATAAAATCCAACCACATAAACTCCTTCTTCCAAAAGTTTAGCAGCAAAATCTTGCGAAAGTTTTGCATCATACAACATCACCGGTACAATTGGGTGCTCACCTGCCTTGATATCAAATCCAGCTTCGGTCATCTCTTTTCTAAAATATTGTGTACTCTCCCAAAGTTTATCGCGCAAGGTTGTAGTTTCGGTTAGCATATCTAATACTTCTATACTTGCACCTACAATGGCAGGAGCCAGTGTATTCGAAAACAAGTAGGGTCTGCTTCTTTGACGCAATAAATCTATGATTTCTTTTCTTCCACTTGTAAAACCACCCATTGCACCACCTAAAGCTTTTCCTAAGGTTCCAGTAATAATATCAATTTTACCTAGAACGTCTCTGTATTCATGCGTTCCCCTGCCATTTGCACCCATAAATCCACTTGCATGACATTCATCCACCATGATCAAAGAATTGTATTTTTCGGCTAAGGCAACAATGTGATCCAATTGTGCAATGGTGCCATCCATACTAAACACCCCATCGGTAACAATAATTCTGTTTCTGCAATGCTGAGTAGCTTTTAGTTTCTCTTCCAAATCTGTCATGTTATTGTGCTCATAACGGTGACGTTCAGCTTTGCACAAGCGAACACCATCAATGATACTTGCATGGTTCAAGGCATCACTGATAATGGCATCTTGTTCATTAAACAATGGTTCAAACACACCACCATTTGCATCAAATGCTGCTGCATAGAGTATGGTGTCTTCCGTTCCTAAAAAAGAGGCTAATTTACTTTCTAAAGTTTTATGTATATCCTGGGTTCCACAAATGAAACGAACAGAGCTGAGGCCATAACCATGGGTATCAATGGTTTTTTTAGCTGCTTCCAGAACTCTAGGGTGAGATGATAGCCCTAAATAGTTATTGGCACAAAAGACCAAGACCTTTTTACCATTTTGCATGGTCACCTCAGCTCCTTGCGGAGAGGCTATGATGCGCTCGCTTTTAAATAAACCTGCTGATTCAATTTCGCTGAGTTCAGCTTGCAGTTGTTGCTGTAATTGTCCGTACATAATGCTCAAATTTTGTACGAAATTATACAAATTCTATTGCAAGACACCAGAATATTGAAATATGACCCTATTCCTCCACCAAAAACTTTGCAACGTATTGATTTCCTTTGGCATCAACACTTCTGATCATATAAAATCCTGGTTTAAATTGGTTCAAACCAATACTTGTTTCATAAGCATTCATGGTGCCACTTGTAATTGTATTGCCTAAAATATCAAAAATCACATACGGCATTTCTTGCATGTTTTTATCTGTGCGAATGGTTAAATTGGTTCGAGCCGGATTTGGAAACAATACCCAATTGCTTGCTTGATTAACTTGAGTTTGAAGCCCACTAATAACACCTTTAATTTCTGTAGTATACAAGCGCACACCACCGCGCGAATTGCCAATCATTAACTCAGGTTTATTGTCGCCATCTAAATCAAAAGTAGTAGCAGAAGTTTTTGGTCCGAATGATAAATTACTTGGCGCAACTCCTGCCCCATCCGAATAAATATTCTCAACCTCCTCGCAAACCCTGCTAGCACTAGCCTCAAAATTTCTGAATAAAAACACCCTACCCAAATCACAACCTACCAAAACTTCATATTTGCCATCTTTGTCTAAATCGCAAACATGAGGAATGGAATAACCATCAAAATAATAAGGAACACCACCACTCATGATTTTTTCGGCCACTGTAATTTTTCCTATTGAATCAATACTTGGTGCTGAGGTAAAATTTGGCGCTGTTGTGGTACCAGCATTTTCAAAATAAGCCAAAGTACCATTTTTACGTCCCATTACAATATCCAACTTGCCATCTTTGTTTAAATCTACCAATTGAGGGGCAGCACTTGTGCCACCAAAAATGGTGAAATAATCATTGCTTTGTTTGTTAAAAGTAATGTTGGCTCCAACAGTTGTATTTTGAAAATAATGCATTTTGCCATTTAAGTCGCCAATCAACAAATCAGGTTTATTATCGCCGTTTAAATCGCCAAAAGTTGGCACCATTCTTTGAATTTTTGGAGTACCACCATTGATATTTAAAAAATTGGAATCGATTAAAACAAAATTTGCTTTGGTGGCGCTTCCTATGTTCTTAAACAAATTAAGCTTATCGCTGCTATTGAAGGTTTGGGTGTATTCTCCTTGTGTAGATATAACCAAGTCTTGATCTCCATCTGCATCTATATCTACTAAAACTGGAATGCTTCCTCCGCCTAAATCGAGCATTTGTGAAACCAAAAAGCTATTGTTTTGATAAGTAAATTTAGGAACAGTTGCTGTGCCAGTGTTTTTATAATACATCACCTGATCTTTGTTCTTGGCTGCAGCTTCTGCATTAGGGGCAACCAACATGTCTTTCTTGCCATCACCATCCACATCTAAAATAAAAGAGGCTGGGAATGTTTCCATTTTGGCCTGAACCGAATTTTTAGGAAACAAAGTATCTTGAGATAGCATAGAATCTCTGCCTAAAGGACTAATACTTCTTCCATTCTCCAAATAAATCAATGATGGAAACCCAACATCACCATAAATCAAATCTTTGTCGCCATCATTATCCGCATCAAATAAAGATAAGGTTGTACCATTGTGTTTGGCAGTTTTATAATTGCGGTAACAAGCACTCTTATCATTTAATAAAAAGGCGTTGGTATTTACTAGGTACGACATATAACCCCAGCATTCATCTCTAAATAAAAATTTCAATGAATCGCAATTAAAGCCCATTTCTTTACTTTGATTTTGGTAATAGGTAATTACATTTTTTCCAGTTGGCATAATGAGCATGTCCATATCGCCATCGCCATCAATATCACTAAAAGCAGAAATATCTGCATTGGAAACCGAAATATTACTAGGAGGCAAAACATCTAAGCCAATATCCATTAACTGATTTAGATCTTGTTTCCATTGCAGTTTACCGGCAACAGTGCTTACATTTCTAATCACTCTTATTCCATTAGAAGAAATGAACTTATCTTTTTCGGGTTGAACATTGTAATCAACCTCAGTGATGATATCTTCTTTTCCATCGCAATTATAATCGTATAATACTGCCCATTTATATAACTGCGGAAATTGACTCTCGTAGGCTGGAGCATAAACATAATTTCCATTGCTAAACAAATAGGTCATTACTTTACTACCTACTCTATCAAATACAAATAAGTCTTTGATCCCATCTCCATTTAAATCAATTTTTGAAAACTGAGGGGCATTTAATCCTCCGGTAAATGGATATTTCAAGGTATCCACCCCATTGAAACTTAGGCTGGCTTTATTGCTTAAATTAAATTGAACAGGTTGGGCAAAAATAAAAAGTGGCAAAACAACTGTTAACAAAAGTGTATTGTATTTTCTCATGGCTAGTTTAATTTTGATGCAAGTTACTAATTCAAATTTAATTTAATTCTTTATTAATCCTTAAAATGACCCTTACAGAAATTTATCAATTATATCTTAAACATACCAATGTATGCACAGATACGAGAAAATTAAGCAAGGACTGTTTATTTTTTGCTTTAAAAGGAGATAATTTTAATGGCAACAAATTTGCGGAACAAGCCTTAAATGAAGGGGCAGCTTACTGTATTGTTGATGAGCCCGAATACGCCATTAATAAAAAATGCATTTTAGTAAATGATGTTTTAAGTACCCTACAAGATTTGGCTAAACACCACAGGCAAAAACTCAAATTACCTGTAATAGCCATCGTTGGTTCAAACGGAAAAACCACTACCAAAGAATTAATTAGTGCGGTATTACAAACCCAATTCCAAGTATTGAGTACACCTGGCAATTTTAATAACCACATTGGCCTGCCGTTAACCTTATTGATGTTGAATAAAACACATCAAATTGCAGTCATTGAAATGGGTGCTAATCATGAAAATGAAAACGCTTTATTATGCGAAATTGCTTGTCCTAGTCATGGCCTAGTTACCAATAACGGCAAAGACCACCTCGAAGGATTTGGAAGCTTGGAAGGCGTTATTAATTCGAATGCCGAGCTATTTAGTTATTTACACGAACAAAAAGGAATAGCCTTTGTTAATGGCGCAGACGAAGTATTGATGCAAAAAAGTAGTGCAATTAAAAACCGCATTATTTATCAAAATAGTGAGCAAGAAAAAATTGATGCACGTTATACCTACATTAAAGCAAACTCCCTTCAACCACAAATAAACTTTGGCATAGAAAGTACTGTTATTACCAGTAATTTAAGTGGCGATTATAATTTTGATAACATATTAGCAGCAGTGAGCATTGGCCTACATTTTGGTTTGAACCCAAGCGCAATTAAACTTGGAATTGAAAGCTATGAGCCCAAAAATTTGCGCTCGCAATTGATAGAAAAAGAACACAACAAAATATTCTTAGATGCCTATAACGCCAATCCCAGCAGCATGGAAGCAAGCATTCGCAATTTTATGGCCATGCCAGGAAACAATAAATTACTCATCTTAGGCGATATGTTTGAACTGGGAAAATACGAAGCCGAAGAACACCAAAACTTGGTTACATTTTGCGAAAACCTGGGTGTAAAAGAGGCAATTCTAGTTGGAAAAGCATTTTACAAAACACAAAGCCATTACCAAAAATTTGAAGAAACAGTTGAAGTGTCTAATTACTTAAAGGCCTCCCCTGTTCAAGATAAATTTGTGTTCTTAAAAGGCTCAAGAGGCATGAAAATAGAGAGCTTAATAGAGGTATTGTAATTAGGAAGCAATCTCCATTTTTACTTTCTTACC